>Ga0326728_10000161_pt1 | contig 269868 bp, 241 predicted proteins | sample MB3enrmetagenome_FD_207602 | JGI IMG/M metagenome (GOLD analysis project Ga0326728, IMG submission 207602) | Lab enriched peat soil microbial communities from McLean, Ithaca, NY, United States - MB31MN | ecosystem: Environmental > Terrestrial > Soil > Wetlands > Peat | place: USA: New York...
GGGCAGACGCGCGGCTGGAAGCGTAGCGCGGTGGATTTTTACCAGGAGCACGGGGTTCCCAAGCAAGTGTGGATTCGCGAGTTGGAGAAGAACGCGTGCGTCAAGCTCCGGGCGGCGCAGTTGCCGCCGGCCTGGGCCCGTGCCCTGCGGCCCGCCCGCCCCCGCTGCACCGCCAAGGTCAAGGAGATCGAGAGCTTGATGGTGCGCTTGGGTCGAGAGGTGCCGGAGTTCCGGCGCCTCCAAGCGTTAGGCTATCCGCTCCCAGGGATGCTGGTGCTCATCGCCATGGCCATGTTCAGCGGGGTGAGCCGGGGCTACGAAGACCTGGCCGACTATGCGGCCACCCTCTCCCAACCGCAGTTGCGGGCGCTGCGCTTCCGGCAGGATCCGCACACCCGGAGAGTGCGCTGTCCGCGGCGGACCACCTTTGAACGGGTGCTCAAGGCCGTGGATGAGACGCGTTTGCAGCAGGGGCTCTTGCTGTGGCAGGAACAGGTGTTGGGGCCGGTGCAGGACTCTTTGGTGATTATCGATGGCAAGGAAATCCGCCACGCCGACGTGGAGTCGGTCAGCGCGGTCAGCGGCAGCGGTCGCTGGCTGGGTTCCACGCTAGTGCCCAAGGGCAGCAACGAAATCCCCACCGGCCGCCAGCAATTGGCGCAACTGGATCTGGTGGACAAGATCGTGCTGGCCGACGCGGCCCACACCCAAGTCGCCCAGGCCAAACAGATCCTCTACGACCAGGGAGGCGAGTATCTGCTGACGGTTAAAAAGAACCAAAAGGACCTCTTTGCCACGCTGGAAACGCTCTTTGCCGACCGGCGTTTTTCCCCCTCAGCCCACGCCGCGCACCCGGGCGCTGACGCGCGAGCGCAACCGCAGCCGCCGCGAGATCCGGATGCTGGACTGTCGGGAGGCTTCTCCGCAGCAGGTGGGCTTCCCCGGCGTCCAGACCATCGGGCGGCTCCGACGCCGGGTGCGGCGCCAGGGCAAGCTCACCACCGAAACGGTTTACTTGATCAGCAGCCTCACGCTGGAAGCGATGGATGCGGCGGGCTTCCTCAAGCTCAAACGCGGTTACTGGGTCATTGAGAGCGCACTGCATCACGCCCTGGATGTGACCCTGCGCGAAGATCACAGCCGAGTGCGCCATCCCAAAGCCGCCTTTGTCCTGAGCCTCTTTCGCCGAATGGTGGTCAGCTTGGCCCAAGTGTGGGTGGCCCAATGCCGCAAGCTCAATCCCAAGAGCCGAGTGACCACCCGTAAATTCCAGCAGCGCTTCAGCCGCGCCGATGGCGGCCCCAACCGCTTGCATGCGCTTATGTTCGCCAAATCCCCGGTTTCCTGGCGTGCCACAACTTGAAAAGGTGCGTCCTACTGCTCTTCTTTGTCCTGCCGATTGACCTTGCCACGAACCTCGTGAGTTTGCTGAACGTTCTGCTGGCGGGCGTTTCCATGTGCCTGTTCACCCGGCGCTACGTCAGCGCGGGACCGGCCCTGTTCGCGGGTTTCGCTTACATGCTGAGCTTCCGCTACCTGGCGATGATTCACGTGGGATGGCTGCCCAAAATGAGCATGTATGCACTCACGCCTTTGCTCTTCTGGGCCTGCGACGCGCTCCTGCGGAGCCTCACGGTGGCCCGGGTTTGGCTGTTTGCCCTGGTCGTGGGTCTGTGCTTTTCCCAGGGAGACATGCAAGAGTTATACTATGCCGGGCTGGGCTTGATGGTTTACATAGCCTTTCGCCCTGTCGTCGCTTCGGAGAAGGTGCTAAGCCGTCCGCTCCTGGCTCTCCTCGGCGCTGGTTTGCTCGGCATACTCCTTGCTGGTCCCGTCCTGTTCCCCGAGTTGCAATACGCGTGGTTAAGCACCCGAACGGAGGCCAATTATTTGTTCTTCCTGGCTCGCCCGCCTGCCCTGGCCGATCTGAAGACCTTGCTGGCTCCGTGCGACAATGGCGGTATGCGCGCGGAGTTTTGGGAGAACAACTTCTACTTTGGGTTCTGGCTGTTCCCGCTCCTGCCTTTTGCGTTTCGGACTGGCTGGCGTCGAGCGGCGTGGCTCATGGGCGCGCTCCTGATCATGCTCGCACTGTGCTTCGATTCGCCCCTCTTGAAGCTCGCCTACCACTACCTGCCGGGCTTTCAAAACTTCCGCCAGTCGCCGCGCATTCTGCTGCTCGCCCAATTCGTGCTCGTGTTTCTTGCCGCCCTCGGATCTGAGAATCTCTTGAATGCCGCAAGGCGCTCAAACCGCCTCTACATGTTCGCCGCCTGCGCAGTGGCTTGCGCCGGGGCTGGATTGGCCGGCGTGGTCTGTGCGAAGAGCGAATGGGCATGCCTCGGCGGGGGTATCCTCCTCTTCCTTGCCTTGCTTATTTGCGCCAGCAAGCAGCTCCGGCTTCCGGCGATAGCCTGTCTTTGTCTGCTTCCCATCCTGGATTCGGCAGTGCGGACGCATCCATTGCTCTCGGTCCGGCCCTTGTCAGAGATCGCCCCACGGCATCCCGTCCATGACCTGCTCAACCGCCAGCATGGCCGCGTCCTCGCGACGCGCAGAGAACTGCTCCCTTACGCCCTGGCCGGTTACTATGGGATTGATATGGTCAATGGCTACTCGCCGATGACCCTGAAGCATTTCGTGGAATACTTCTCGGTCCTCCAATTCGGGACGCCACAAGCGATTCCTCATTTCCCCATAGTCTGGAACGATCTCCTGGGTCTCTCGCGGCCGGGCATGCTCCACGCCCTGGACGTCCGTCTTATCGTGAGTGACGGCTCTATGGCCTTCGATAAGATTGGTTATGAGAAAATAGGGCGTTTCAAGGACGTGCCGACCTTCAGGCATTACCAGGGGCTCGTGCCCACCTCGTTCGATGTTTGGCAGTCGAAGCAGCCCCTTGGGCCGGCCTATTTCGCGTCTTCCGTGCGCGGCGTGACAAACACATCCCAGTCCCTGAGCGAGATGCTTCAGTTGCCTAGTGTGCTGGACGCCTCCGTTTGCGGGCTGGACCGTGACCTGGCGCAGATGAGCTATGCCGGCGGCACTGCGCGAGAAGTCTATCGCGGCTACAATAAGTACGAGTACCAGATCGAGAGCCGTGGCAACAATTTCCTTATTCTCAGCCAGGTGTGGTTCCCCGGCTGGGCCGCCAAATTGGATGGCAGCAAGCTCGAGCTGTATCGGACGAACCACGCGTTGATGGGCTGCTTCATTCCACCCGGCCAGCATCGCCTCGTACTGCGAATGACCTCACCGCCCTTCACCCTCGGCCTCATCGCCGCCGGGGCTGCTGTCCTGCTGCTGGCTCTCTTCTCCATCGCCAAGGGCAGGAAAGCCGGGAATGCCCCTTTGGGCTGAGGGCAGGGGGGGCTGCTAGTGCCTCGGGTTAGGGTGAAAGTAATTGCTTTCTCAAGCGGAGGCTCAGCCGGTATTGGTCAACGCTCGTTAGGCAACTCGTCAATAGATCGCATAAACTCCCTCCGCCACTTGCTCGGCAACTGAATGGTGGTTGCCGATCACACCGCCATTGTCATATCCGGTGCCGTGCTGGTAGCCCGTGCTGTTGGTGGACGTGTCAACCTCTAACCCAAAATAAGGCCTGGAATGTCCTCCAGTCGAATGTGCGCCAAAGATCCTCATGCGAACACAGCCATACTGCGGCGTGTATTGCACCGTAAGCGGCCTGAGTGCCACGATAGCCGCCGGCAAGCCGTTGGTGTCATGCCAGTGCGTGTGGAATCCATCAGCGTGCCGCTCGGCCAAAGCGATGCAGTCTCGTCTGACGGCGTCCCATCCCCCGGTTGACTGAACTCTTTCCATAATCTTTGCCCGCTGCTCTCGCCGCTCTACCGATATGGGCGGCCACATAGCTGGGTCCAAAACACCTAACATGACAAGAACCCCGGCAAAGGCGAAACATCCCCAAATCAGATGAATCACGGGATGCCTCCGCACCTGCTCCGAAACCTTCGGGGACAATACTGCAGCGACAAGACGGGCGATAAGAAGAATCGCCACGAAAGGACAAGCCATGAACGCTAACCATAAGAAAGATGGTATGAGAACGCTCATGAGCACGGCGCTTAACGGGTAATGGGCCTCATATCGGACTTAATCAATCGCGTGGCGGAGCGAGGCTAAACGTACCGAAGGTTGTTGTCATACCGGGTTGGGCATGGCCAGCGGTTTCCTATTGTAAATGCAAATGCGTCGAGCCGCGCCGCGGGTTCCTTTTGCAAGCTGTCCGGCTCTCACGGGCCCATTCAAGCAGAAGGAAAAATGCTTGGCAAGGGGGTCGCAGCATCGGGGTTCGGCTGGGAGGAATCGCCTTTTCAACGGATGGCTTAATCGGTATTGCTTAACTTATGCAATACAAGAACGGCCCTTTCCTTTGTGCTCTCATCTTTGGCTTGATGTTGCTCGGCGGCCCGCTGTGGGCAGCGCAACAGAACTTAACATACGTTGATCTCGTCAAACGCCTGACCGACCTGGAGCCCCTCGCCACCGTGCCCGCCCCGGGGGACCAGTGCGCCCAATGGTCCAGCTACGACCGCAAGAGCCGCTACGACGCAGCCACCGGCAAATACGTAAATTGGGATGCCAATGGCGACGGCGACGGCATCATCCGCAAGGAGGGCGACCAGCTCGTGCTGGCCGAGATGCAAGGCCCAGGCTGCATCTGGCGCATCTGGTCGGCGGCGCCCAAGGACGGGCACGTGCGTATCTATCTCGACGGTGCGAGCGAGCCGGCGGTTGATTTGCCTTTTGTTGGCTATTTCAATGGCAAGAACGAGCCGTTCACCCGCTCCGCCCTGGTGCATACCGTCTCCATGGGTTGGAACAACTACACGCCCATCCCGTATCTGAAATCCTGCAAGGTGGTCGCCGATCCGGGTTGGGGGATGTATTACCATTTCGGTTACGAGACCTTCCCGCCCGGCACCCAGGTCCCCACGTTCAAGCGCGAGCTGACTCCCGCGGAGTCCGCCGCGCTCGACCAGGCCAACCGCGTCCTGACCCACTGCGACTTTGCCGCTGACTGCCCGTACGCGGGCCAAAAGCTCGATACGAAGTCGGTCACCATTGGCGCAGGGAAGACTGCGACCGTGCAGAAGCTTAAGGGCCCCTCCGCCGTCACGGGCATCCGAGTCAAACTGGACTTGCCCGCGCCACCCGCCGATCGCGACGTGCTGCGCGAGCTGGCCATCCAGATCAAGTGGGACGGCGAAAAGGAGCCGTCGGTCTGGTCGCCCCTCGGGGACTTCTTCGGCACCGCCGGCGCTAACAACTACCGCTCCCTGCCGCTGGGCCACACCGGCGACGGCTGGTGGTATTGCAACTGGTACATGCCCTTCGGCAAGGAGGCGCAACTGGAATTAATCAATGACGGCAAAGCGCCTCGCACCGTTGCCTTCGAAGTCACGACCGCACCCCTGCCCGGCCCCCCGGAAGGGCTGGCACGTTTTCACGCCAAGTGGCACCGCGACGCGTTTCTGCCGCCAGAGAAGGAGCGGTGGATTGACTGGCCTATCGTAAAGACGGAAGGCAGTGGCCGGTTTGTGGGTGTGATGCTCCACGTCTGGAATCCGCGCGGCGGCTGGTGGGGCGAGGGCGACGAGAAGTTCTTCGTGGACGGCGAAAAGTTCCCCTCCACTTTTGGCACGGGCTCGGAAGATTACTTCGGCTATGCCTGGTGCTGCCCGCAGTTATTTCAGAACGCCTTCCACAACCAGACTTACAATGATGGCAACAACCGGGGGCACGTGTCCGTCAACCGCTGGCACATCACCGACAACGTGCCGTTCCAAAAGTCTTTCGAGGGCTGCATCGAAAAGTATTACGCCAACTCGCGCCCGACGCTCTATGCCGCCACCGCCTACTGGTATCTCGCGCCCGGCGGCAACGACCCCTATCGCCCAGTGCCGCTGAGCGAGCGCGTCGGTTATTGGACTCCAGTGCAGACCTTCAAGGTCAAAGGCGCCATCGAGGGGGAGAAGCTAAGGGTTCTGAGCAAGACCGGCGGCAATCCCCAAGAGCAGGACATGACCGGCTTTCCTGGCCAATGGAGCAACGACGCGCATCTCTGGTGGACCGAGGCCAAGCCGGGCGACCAACTGGAGCTGGCCCTGCCGGTGAAAGAAGCCGGCAAGTACAAACTCAGCGCGCAAATGACCAAAGCGCCTGATTATGGCATCGTCCAATTATACCTCGACGGGCAGAAGCTGGGCGGGCCGATTGACCTTTATCACGCGTCGGTGATCCCGACGGGCCTGCAGTCCCTCGGCGTCCACGACCTGACTGCGGGCGAGCACAAGCTCAAGGTTGAAATCACCGGCGCCAATGAGCGGGCAGTAAAGTCCTACATGTTCGGCTTGGATTACCTGAAACTCGAGCCAGTGCCATAGGCTGGGCGCGAAGCGAAAAGCCGTGTCGGCGGCAGGGACGTTTCACCGAAACATCCCGTGCGTTCGCCTCGGCGAGGGGTTACTGGCTGGCGGGTGTGCTCGAATACGCCCGGGCACATCTAGACACCGCTAGCGGCTTACCCCGTAGCGGCAGGCATCTTGCCTGCCGTAGAGCCGGGCATCCTGCCCGGCGGATTGGTCACTCGCATGGGCGCTGTGAAATCCGGACGTCGCTCCGGGCGGCAAGATGCCGCCCTCTACGGCAGGCAGGGATGCCTGCCGCTACATGGTGGTGGTGCCCAGATGCACCCAATGCGCCCCTGCGCGACTGCGTCGTTGACATTTTACGAAAGAGAAATATATCCTCCGCCCACAATTGGCCTATGCCAGCCGCGAGCAAAACGATACCAGCCCGGGTTCCCCGGACGGCGAGGCGCTTCAAGATTAAGCGCGACGCGATCGCCGTCCAGCAGGCGGACCTGCTCCTGCGCGTGCGCGCGGGGGAAGGGCTCTCGCGCGTGGAGCTGGCACGGATTATGAACCTGGCGCCTTCGACGGTAGGAATCTATGTAGATCGCCTGGTCGAGGAAGGATACCTCTACGAAGGCAAGGGGCCCACACCTGGATCTGGCCGGCCGCCGACCATCCTGGCGCTTAACCCGCAAGGCGGCCGTTTCATCGGGGTGGACTTCGAGGCGCGGAACATCATGGCCATAGCCGTGGATTTCTCCCAGCGTCTGCTCAAGCAGTTTCACGACACGATCACCGCTGCGGAGCCGGTGGAGAGCATCCTGCGGAAGATCGAGCACGCCATCGAGACTGTCGGCGCGGATGACGACCGGAAGATCCTGGCTATCGGCGTCGGCGTGCCCGGGGTCATAGATCCGGTCAAGGGCGTGGCCCTGAGCTACAAGCATATCAAGGGCTGGCAGAACGTGCCGCTCGTGAGCCGGCTGACGGAGCGGATCGGCGTGCCAGTCTTTGTGGAGAACACTATCCGCACGATGGCGCTGGCTGAGCTTTGGTTTGGGCAAGGGCGCGGGCTGCGCAACTTCATTTGCCTCGGCATGCGCAGCGGCCTGGGGGCGGGCATCGTTATTGACGGCCAAATCTATCGCGGCGCTGACAACCGTGCCGGGGAAATCGGGGATTGGCCCTGCGAAGTGGCAATTGCCAACGGCCCTGGCAAGGCGCCCGCGCGCAAGCTCTTTACCCGGTTGGAGGAAATCGCTTCTCTCCAGTCTCTCCGAGACCGGCTGGCCCGTCCTGCCCGGCCACAGTCAGATCCGCAAAGCACGCCCGAGGCCGACGCGTCCCTCGAGGCGCTGCTGCAGGCCGCGCTGGCGGGTGACAAAGTGGTGCTGGGTTTCCTGGACCGGGTCGCGCAGGCGTTCGGCTTGGCCCTCAACCAGTTGAACTGCGCCTTCAACCCGGAGAAGATCATTCTGGCGGGAGCGCTTACAGCCTTTGGCGAGCGTTTCCTCCAGCCTCTGGAACGCAGCCTCCAAGCTTTTGCTCCCCGCGGCGGCGCTCCGGCGGTGGTGAATTCCCAATTGGGGCCGTTCAACGGCGCCATCGGCGCCGCCGCGCTAGCGGTGCACGAATGGAAGCCCGTGCCCCCCTAGAGCCTTCATTTTTCACATAACTCCTATAAGTTCCATATCACCTATTATGAAATTATTCATTGATACTGCCGACGTCGCCCAAGTCCGCGAAGCGTGGAGCTGGGGCATTATTGACGGCGTCACCACCAACCCCTCGCATGTGCATAAGTCTGGCCGCAAGCCGAGCGAGGTCTATCGCGAGATCTGTGACATTGTGAATGGCCCCATCAGCCTGGAGACTATCGCCCTGGATGCCGACAGCATCTTCAGGGAAGGGGTCGAGCTGGCCAAGATCCACAAGAACGTCGTGATCAAGGTGCCCATTATCAAGGAAGGCCTGAAGGCGGTGAAGCGGCTGTCTGCGGAGGGTTACAAGACCAATGTGACGGTGACCTTCTCCCCCTTGCAGGCCCTGCTGGCCGCGAAAGTGGGTGCGACCTACATCAGTCCCTTCGTCGGCCGCCTCGACGCGGTCGGCCATGACGGCATGGACCTGGTGCGCCAGATCAAGACCATCTATCAGAACTACGGCTTCAAGACGCAGATCATCGCCGCGGCAGCGCGCCACCCTCTGCATGTGCTGCAAGCGGCCCTCGCTGGCGCTGACGTAATGACCATGAGTTTCGACATCCTGCAGCAGCTTTATCAGCACCCGCTGACTGATGTCGTGCTGGATCAGTTCCTGAAGGACTGGGCGAAGATTCCTGTGAAGTGATTGGGCGAAAATGAAGACCTACCCCCTCTATCTTAACGGCGAGTTCGTCGCCAGTGAACCGGCTTGGGACGTGATCAATCCGGCCACCGGCGAGGCGTTTGCACGCATATCCACGGTTGACCGCCGCCGGGTGGCGCAAGCCATCTCCGACGCGCACGCCGCCTTCCCGGGCTGGCGGCAGCTTACGGCCAAGGCGCGCGGCGAGTATTTGCGGCGCATTGCCTCCGAAGTGGAACGGCGCAAAGACGAGATCGCCCGCCTCATCAGCAGCGAGAACGGCAAGCCCCTGGCCCAAAGCCTGGGCGAGATCGGCATGACGGTGGACCACCTGCAGTGGTTCGCCGAAGAGGGCCGGCGCGCCTACGGGCGGGTGATCCCGCAGCAAGCCGCCGGCAAGCGCAACATCGTTATCAAGACGCCCATCGGCGTGGTCGGCGCCATCAGCCCGTGGAACTTCCCGCTGGTGCTGGCGGTCCGTAAGCTGGCGCCCGCGCTGGCGGCCGGCTGTCCCGTGGTCCTCAAGCCCGCGCGGCAGACGCCGCTGAGCTGCATCGCCTTCGCTGAATGCTGCCAGGCGGCGCAATTGCCCAAAGGCGTCCTGCAGGTGGTGGTCGGCCAGTCGAGCGACATCGGCCAGGAGTTCCTGAGCAACCCGCTTTGCCGAAAGGTCACCTTCACCGGCTCAACGGAAGTCGGCAGGACTCTGATCCGCGGTGCCGCGGATACTATCAAGCCCTTGTCGCTGGAACTGGGCGGCAACGCCCCATTACTGGTGTTCGAGGACGCCGACCTTAAGGTCGCTGTGGAAGGCGCGATGCTGGCCAAGATGCGCAACACCGGCCAGTCGTGCATTGCCAGCAACCGGCTCCTGGTGCACCGGCCCGTCTATAAGCAGTTCCTGGAGGCCTTCACGGCCCAGGTGAAAGCGCTGAAGGTAGGCGAGTTCTCCGAGCCCGGCGTGGAAATTGGTCCGATGATAGATGAGGCGGCCTTCAAGCATGGCATGGCCATGGTCCAGGATGCCGTCAAACGCGGGGCGAAAGTGGCATGTGGCGGCAAGCAGCTCCAGCGCAAGGGATTCTTCATGGAGCCCACAGTGCTCGCCGACGTCCCGCCGGAAGCCCTGTGCCTGCACGAGGAGATCTTCGCCCCGGTGGCGCCAGTGACTGTCTTCACTACCGAAGAGGAAGCCATCCGCCTGGCGAACGACACACCGTACGGCTTGAGCGCTTACGCCTTCACTCGCGACGCCAGCCGCTTGTTCCGCCTGGCGGACAGCCTCGAAGCCGGCAGCATCGGCATCAACGATGGCCTGCCCACCACGAGCAACGCGCCGTTCGGCGGTGTGAAGCAGAGCGGCTGGGGCCGCGAACTCGGCGGCGAAGGTCTGGACGCTTTCCTCGAAACCAAGCACATTTCCATCGGAGTCGGCTAAACGGCGCCCCCGGTCTGAAACCCAGAAAAACCCCACGGAGAAGGGTACCAGAAGGGTACGAGTAGGGTATCAGAAGGGTACGCGGAGGGTGTATCGTGGGACCAACATCGGAGCGCCACGGGGCAGCCGCGAGGGAGCCCCGCTGGAGTGCAGCGGTGATCTCCGAGGCGGGTTCCACCCCTGTCCTCGACTCCGACGGAGCGGGGCACTATGCTTGCATGGCGCATGCGAAACATTGTCTTCCAGGCCCTGGTCGAGGCCGCCCGCAGCGGAGAGCCAGTCGCGCTGGGCGTGATTACCGGCGTAAAGGGCTCCAGCCCGCAGAAGGTCGGGGCTAAGGCGCTCTTCTTCGCGGACGGGCGGATCAAGGGCACGCTGGGCGGCGGCTGCCTGGAGGCAGAGATCCAGCACCGGGCCGTCCAGTCCCTGCGCACGGGCTGCGGTGAGAAGTTCGAGCTTCTGCTTGACCACGATTTCGGCTGGGACGACGGCCTCATGTGTGGGGGGAAAGTCTCGGGCTTGATTCTGCCCAATACCCAAGCCCGCGGGGAAGAGTTTTGGGGTGAGCTTGCCGAACGCCGGCAGACGACTACCTGGGGTGTCAAGAGCGACTATTCCATCAGCAAGGCCGCCCGCGTCGAACCGTCTGCTGCTGCCGGCGCAGAGTGGCTTTACCAGGAGACCGTCACCGCGCCCTGCGAGCTATGGATAGCCGGCGCGGGCCACGTCGCGCAGGCGGTGGCGCCGCTCGCGTTGCAGTTGGACTTCAGCGTCACGGTGTTCGACGACCGGCCCGCGCTGGCGAGTCACCACTTCTTCCCCCCCGAAGTCAGCCTGCACGCCGAGGTTTGGGACAAGCTCCTGGCGCTGCCTTTGCCGGCGGTGCCAAGCTTCGGCCTGATCGTCACGCGCGGGCATCGGCACGACGCGCTGGTGCTCAATGAGTGGATTCATCGGCCCTTTGTGTTCCTGGGCATGATCGGCAGCGCGCGCAAGGCCCGCACCATGTTCGAGCATTTCACGGAGGAGAAGCTGGCCACACCCGAAGAGTTAGGACGCGTCGCCTGCCCCGTGGGGGTCAAGATCCGCTCGCAGAGCCCTCAGGAGATCGCAGTGAGTATCATGGCCCAGTTCATTGATAAGCGAGCGGAACTGGTCTATGAGCGGCAAGCTCGCTGTCTGCCAAGCTCAGAACTCATCGAGTAATGCGCTGGCGCAGGAGTTCGCCGATCGTGCGGGTGGAAATGGGTAGCCAGGATGATGGCGGCGTGGTAAGAGTAGGCCATGAAGACCGTCCATGCGGTTTATGAGCACGGGGTGTTTCGCCCTTTGCAAGGCGTCGAGCTGCCCGACCACACGGAAGTGGAGTTTGAGCCTAAGGTTATTTCCCGTCCGGCAGTGGACGCTGCCGCTCGAAAGGAGATATACAGTATTCTGTCTGAGCGGTATGAGACCGGGGTAAAGGACTTGGCCGCGCGGCATAATGAGCACCAGCCGTGAACCGCGTGTTCATGGACACCGTCGGTCTGCTGGCGCTGTGGAATGTAGATGATCAATGGCACCCGGCCGCCAATAGCGCCTTCGCCAAGATAGATCAAACCCAGACGACGCTGGTAACGACGGCTTACGTGCTGTTGGAATGTGGGAACTCCGCGGCGCGCAGCCGTATCCGTACCGAGGTGGATCGCTTACGGGAACAGTTCGAGCGAGCTGACACTCTTATTTGGCCGACTGCTGCCGATTGGACCGCGGCTTGGGCTGCCTACCGCTGCGGGGGTGCCGACGCCGCAGGAATAGTGGACCACATTTCGTTCGCGGTCATGCGCAGGTGTGACATTGGGCAGGTCTTCACCAATGATCGCCACTTCAGGGCCGCCGGGTTTGAGATGCTCTTTTGATCAAGGCCCCTCAGATCACTCCTGCCGGCTCAAGCCGGTTTGCAGGTGGTTCGCTGGACTTCAACCGGCCTTGAATTGCCCCGAAGATCGCCTCGCACGTGGCCGGCAAGGGAAGCGGCACTTCGATGCCTGGCGGCCCAAAGGCGGCCACCGCGTCGCGGATGGCCTCGCGCACGGAGATGGCCAGCATGAACGGCGGCTCGCCCACGGCCTTGCTGCCATAAACAACTCCCTTCTGCGCAGCCCGCTTCAGCAGCGCAACGTTGAACACCTGCGGCATGTCACCCACGGCAGGAATCTTGTAGGTGTCGGGCGAATGCGTCAGCAACCGGCCCTGTTCGTCCCATAGCAGCTCCTCGGTCGTCAACCAGCCCAAGCCCTGGACGAAGCCACCTTCGACCTGGCCGCGGTTGATCCCTTCGTTAATGGACTCGCCCACGTCGTGCAGGATGTCCGTGCGCAAAACGCGCATCATGCCGGTGAACCCGTCCACCTCCACTTCGCTGGCCGCCGCGCCGTAGGTGAAGTAATGGTAAGGCTTGCCCCGCCCGGCGGCGCGGTCCCAGCCAATCCCCGGTGTCGCATAGTAACCCATGGCGGACAGACTCACGCGCGCCAGGTAAGCCTGGCGGACCACTTCCTCAAAGGCGACGGCAGCATGGGGGCGTTTGCGGTCGAAGACCATGCCCTCGACAAACACCACCTGCTTCGGAGAGGGCGCGCGCCCCAATTGCTTCTTCAGGAGTGTGGCCGCAATGGGAAGGAGCCGTGCGCGGAGAATCTCGCAGGCATTCTTCACCGCTGCCCCGTTCAAGTCCGTTCCACATGATGCGGCGGTAGCGGAGGTATTGGGGACCTTGTCAGTGCTGGTGGGCATGAGCCGCACGCTCTCGGGCCGCACGCCTAGTTCCCTGGCGGCAATCGCGGTAGTATTCGTGTGCACGCCCTGCCCCATCTCGATCGCAGCGTGGTTCACCTGAACCGTGCCATCCTGATACAACAGCACGAACGCGCCCGCCTGGTTGAGGTGCGTCACGGTGAAGCTGATGCCAAACTTCACCGGCGTCATCGCCAGGCCACGCTTGCGGTGCGGGTGTGCGGAGTTCCACTTCGCCAGGGCCTGGCGGCGGCGGGCGAAGTCGCTCGACTGCTTCAGCTCACGCCAGATGGTCGGAAGGCGGTTGTCCTCGATCTCCTGGCCGTAGTGGGTCGTGTTGCTCGCGCCTTTGCCGTGATACAAGTTCCGCTCGCGCACCAGCTCCGGGGGCAAGCACAGCCGGCGGGCAACCCGGTCGAGGATCTCTTCGATGATCACCATGCCCTGCGGCCCGCCGAACCCGCGGAAGGCGGTGTTGGAAGAAAGATTGGTCTTTGCCACCTGCCCGCGGAACTCGACCGCGGGTATGTAGTAGGCGTTATCAAGATGGAACAGCGCGCGATCTGTGACCGCCTGGGACAGGTCGAGCGCCCATCCGCCGTTGGACCAAAGATGGACACGGGCCGCGAGGAGCCGTCCCTCGGCGTCGAAGCCCACCTTGAACCGCGCAAGGAAAGGGTGGCGATGGCCGGTAAGCGCCATGTCCTGGTCGCGATTCCAGCGCACACGCACGGGCCGGCCGGTGTGACGCGCAGCGAGCGCGGCCAGCGCCGCCGGCGTGCTCCCTTGCGTTTCCTTGCCGCCAAAACCGCCGCCCACCCGCAGGCTCTGCACCACCACGCGATTGGCGGGGAGGTTCAAGAGGTGCGCGATAACCGATTGCACCTCGGTAGGGTGCTGCGTGGAGGAAGAAACGAATATCGTCCCGTCCTCGCCCGGCTCAGCCCACGCGGCGTGAGTTTCCAGGTAAAAGTGCTCCTGCCCTTGCAGCTCGAAGGTTCCATTCAGCGACATTGGCGAGTCCGCCAGCGCCTCGCCTGCATTGCCGCGCCGGATGAAGTTGGGAGCGTTGTGAAAGCTGCGCGCTGCGATCGCCTGTTGCAGAGTGAGGATGGGCGCCAGCGGTTCATACTCCATTAGAACCTTCTCAGCGGCCGCCCGGCAGGCTGCGGCTGATTCTCCCACGACCAAGGCCACGATTTGGCCGTGGAATCGCACCTCCTTGTCCGCCAGCAGGATTTCGTCGTGGGTGACAGCGCCAACATCGTTTCTGCCGGGAATGTCCTCCGCCAAGAGCACGGCCCTGATGCCCGGCATGGCCCGCGCCGCGGTGGCGTCACGCTTCAGAATCTTCGCGCGCGCATGCGGCGAGCACACGGGCCAGACTTCGAGCATAGCCTTCCCGGCCGTCTGGTCGTCCGTGTAGTTCGCCTCGCCCGTGACGTGCTTGTGCGCGCTTTCGTGCGGCGGAGGATACGCCTCACTCCGCGTAGCAGCCGACGTAAGGAGGCTCTGACTTTTTAGGCGCGAGACGAGTCGTGCCGTCCTGTCTTCCGCCTCAAAGTAGAACTTCTCGAATAGGCTGGTAATCAGGCCTTGCCGGTATGTGGCGCTGCCCCGCAGGTCGGAGATCGGCTTGAATTCAGCCGCCAGGACCGGCAGGACTTCCCGGACCGTCTCCTCGCACCACGGCTTGCCCACCAAAGCTGCTTCGGTCTTGCGCGCTCGCGAGGGCATGGCCGCCACGCCGCCGTAGGCAAGCCGCGCATGACGCACGACCCCGCCTTCGTCCAAATCCAGAGTGAAGCAGGCCGCGACCGTGCTGATGTCCATCTCGCGCCGCTTTGACACCTTATACCATTCGCACTTGCGCTGGAGGCCAGGCTGGGAGGCATGCCGGGGCACGATAATGGTCTTGAGAATCTCACCTGTCCGGAGAGCGGTGCGGCGGTAGGAGACGAAGAACTCGCTGATGGGGAGGGTTCGCTCAGACAGCGAACCATGCCCCCCGCTTGTCCCAACTTGCAGCGCCGCCAGCTCCACTCGAGCGTCGAGCGCCAGCAGCAACGGGGCGCTGTCCCCGATGGGGGAAGCGGTGACGATGTTGCCGCCCATCGTGGCGCGGTTACGCACCTGGCGCGAGCCGAACACCCGCAGCATATCGCCCAGTGCGGGGAACTCCTCGGCCATCCGCTCTTCGATCTGCGTGAGAGTCACCGCTGCGCCGATACGCCATTCAGAGGCCGTGGATTGGATCACTTTCAGTTCCGGCACGGCTTCCACGGAGATGAGCGCCGGGAACTTCTTAAAGCGCTTGCTGATGTCGAGCCCCAGTTCCGTGGCGCCGGCGATGAGCCTGGCGTCGGTCAAACGCGCGATCAATTCCAGCAGGCTGGTCAGCGAGGCGGGGCGGAAGAATCTCTCTCCTTCGCACTCATATTCAACCTCGCCCAATCCCGCGGCTGGCCGCTTAAGCCTCTCGCCCAAGCCGTCCTTGCCATTCTTCCGGTGCCGCTCGGGAAATGAGGTGATGGCTGCGTCGCGGATGGGCCGATAGCCGGTGCAGCGGCAAAGATTGCCGCACAACTGGTCGTCCAGTTGGTCCAGCTTACGGATGTCGCCGCGGTAGTAGCCCTCGAAGAGCGACATGACAACCCCTGGCGTGCAGTAGCCGCACTGCGACCCGTGGCCTTCGGCCATGGCTTTCTGCACCGGGTGCAGCTTGTGATCGCAGGCGACCCCTTCCACCGAGACGATTTCGCGTCCCGCCATCAGGCACAGCGGAACCAGGCAACTATTGATGGCGCGGTAGCAGACCCGTCCCCCTGCGTGGGGCTCGACAAGAGCCACCGAACACGCCCCGCAATCGCCCTCCGCGCAGCCTTCCTTCGCCCCCGTCAGCCCCGTGCTCCGCAGGTAATCCAGCAGTGTCGTATTCGGGGAGACATCCTCGACCCGGACAGGGCGACCGTTCAGAGTGATTTCGATAGCACGAGCCATAACAGGCCGGAACACTATAGCCCAGGACCAAGCCCGCCTGCAACGCTCTTGCTCTGCGGGCCCAGGCAAGTCTTGAAAGAGCTGTTTTCACAGGAGGCTGACCTGTGCTACCGGACGAAAGCCCACAGTCTCCCCGATGGTTTGGGCACCGGGAAGGCCTGGGAGTGGTAGGCCAGTGGTAAGCCAGTGGTAGGCTTAATACGTTTTCTATTAAGCCTACCACTGGCTATCCACCGGCTACCCTATGGCTATCCAATGGCTACCCAATGGTTACCCAATGGCCAGGCCATGGCCTGCCAGACCGAAGGCCGCGGGTCCGACTTCAGGAACTGGTAACCGTTAACGCAAAGGAAGCAAGGAGGCCTGCGGCTCAGGCATTCGGCCTTCGGATTCCGGCCTTCGACATTCGGATTTCAGGCAGCCCCCGACTCAAACCGAGCATTGCACCCCCTGGGTGCTTTCGTGTAAAAGCCCCTTATGCGTCCAGAGCCCGAATCCCCCACGACCCCCTCCGCCCGTGGCGCCCGGCTCGTAAATCGTAAATCGTAAATCGCCATGGCCGTCGAATCCAAGCCCCTCTTCCACCCCGAGGTCATGCGCCAGCAGGTGCGCGCCTTCACCCTTCGGGAACATTTGGCGGCCTGCCAGCCCAAGCTCCATCACTGGGCCAACCTCATTGCTTCGGGTCGCGCCGACGAGTTCAAGGAAACCGAATTGCTCCCTGGCTTCCTCACCGACATTTTCTGCGGCCTGCTCGGCTACACCGACCCGGCGGAGGCACCCGATTCCTACACCCTGTCCCGCGAACGCCATGTCGAGGTGGACGGCAAATTCGCCGATGCCGCCCTGGGCCGTTTCCAGAAGAACAAGGAGCAGTTCATCGCCGTCGTGGAAGGCAAGGGCACGCGCGATCCTCTGGACCGCCCATTTGCGGGGCGGCGCATGTCCGCCGTGGACCAAGCCTATCGCTACGCCATCAATCTCCCGTGCGATTGGATCATCGTCACCTCCATGCGCGAGACGCGGCTCTATTACAAAGGCGCGCACCAGCAGACCTACGAACGCTTTGAGACCGTCCGCCTCGCCACGGACGATGCCCTGCTGAAACGCTTTGTCTTCCTACTCGGGGCGGAACGCGTCGTGCCCGCGCACCGGGATTGCCACCTCTACGAACTGCTCCGCGCCTCTGAAACCGTCGGGCGCGAACTCACCAACCAGTTCTACGCCCTCTACGCCGACATCCGCCAGCGCGTGCTCACCCGCCTGTGCCGCGAGAACGCCGCCGTGGCCCGGCCCGAAATCCTGCGCTGCACCCAGAAGCTGCTGGACCGGGTCCTGTTCTGCGCCTTCTGCGAATGCCGCGGCCTGCTCCCCGCCGAGTCGCTGAAGCAGGCGTTCGAGTCCCGCAACCCATACAATCCACAGCCAGTGTGGCTCAATTTCCGCGGCCTGTTTCGCGCCATTGACGAAGGCAACGTCGGCCTGAACATCCCCGCCTACAACGGCGGCCTCTTCGCCCTCGATGCGGCGCTGGACGCCCTGCAGGTGCCGGACGAGGTCTGCGCCCATTTCAAGGAGCTGGGCGACTACGATTACCGCCCTGCGCGCGAGGTGGCCGACGCCGCCGAGACCACCACCGTCCGCTCGGTCATAGACGTGGACATCCTGGGCCACATCTTCGAGCAATCCATCACCGACCTCGAACGCCTGCGGGAGAATCTGAGTAGCGCAGACTTCCAGTCTGCCGTATCGCCGACTTCCAGTCGGCAGGGCGTTGGTGATGGTGCGGCCTGCGGGTTGGAAACCCGCGATACAGCAGGTTGGAAACCTGCGCTACCTGCCGAGGCCGGCAAAGTCGGCCGGCGCCGCAAACAGGAAGGCGCGGTCTATACCCCCGCCTTCATCACGCGCTACCTGGTCGAGCAGGCCCTCGGCGGCGTGTTGCAGCAACGCTTCGAGACCCTCCGCGCCCGGCACGAAGCCGAAGCCGCCGGCACCGCCCGCAAGGCCCTGGCCGATCCCAACGCCTACGACCTAACCGCCCTCAACGAACCGCAGCGCAAAGCCCTCATCCGCTTCTGGGAAGCCTGGCAGGAAGAGCTGAAGCGCTTGCGCATTCTCGACCTGGCCTGCGGCAGTGGCGCGATTCTCATCGAAGCCTTCAACCAACTCCACGCCGTTTATGAATTGTCCAATGCCCGGCTGGAGGAACTCCGCGGCCAGCGCACCCTCTTCGACCTCGACCGGCAGATTCTCCAGCACAACCTCTACGGCGTGGACCTCAACGCCGAGGCCATCCAAATCTGCCAGCTCAGCCTTTGGATCAAGACCGCCGCGCGCGGCAAACAGTTGACCAGCCTCGACCACACCATCCGCGAGGGCAACAGCGTCATCAGCGACCCGGCGGTCCATCCCAAAGCCTTCGACTGGCAGGCCGCCTTCCCCGAGGTCTTCGCCCAGGGCGGCTTCGATGTCGTCGTGGGCAACCCGCCTTATATCCGGCAGGAATTGCTGGCAGCGTTCAAACCGTATTGGGAGCAGCGATTCAAGAGCTACCACGGCGTAGCCGACATCTTTGCCTACTTCTTTGAGCAGGGAGTGGAAGTCCTGCGCCCCGGAGGACGCCTGGCATTCATCACGTCCGGCAGTTGGGTGCGGGCGAGCTTCGGCGCCCCGTTGCGCCTGTTCCTTGCCGCAAACGCGAAGATGGAATCCATGGTGGACTTCGGCGAGTTCCAGCCGTTTGAAGATGTGGAAATGATCCGGCCTTCGATCACGGTCCTGTCAAAGGATAAGCCCGGCGGCGAAATGCGGGTGTTCAAGTGGCTCACGGCGGGCAGGCCACCGGAGGCTTTGTCGGACGAAATCGAGGTCGCTCCGCTAGTGTCCTCTGGTCGCTTCGGGGGGGCGGCGTGGGAAATGGAACCCGATGCGGTGTTACGGCTCCGGCAGAAGCTGGTGTGCGGCCGAACACTCACCGAGTACACGGGCGGGAAGTTCTTCTATGGCGTGAAGACCGGCCTTAACGAGGCCTTCGTCATAGACCGGACTACCAGGGATGGCTTTGTTAAGGAACACCCGCCCACCGCGGCAATCCTAAAGCCGTTTGTCCAAGGCACGCATCTGCGCCCCTTCTACGTAGAAGACTCAGAGCAGTTCCTCATTACCTTGAAGTCCAGCGGAGACTACTCTTGGCCGTGGAGTGGCAACGGTCAAGGCGCCGAAAAGACGTTCATGGAAGCATATCCCCCAGTCTTTGAACATCTGGCGGTGCAGCGGGAAGTCGTAGCCAAGCGGTCAGACCAGGGCGAATACTGGTGGGAGCTGCGTAGCTGCGCCTACTGGGACGCCTTCGAGCAGCCCAAGATCGTCTGGCCCGACATCAGCAAGCTGCCCCGATTCAGCATGGACACGCAGAACCGCTACCTTGGCAACACCGGCTACATCATCCCGGGCGGCGATTACTATCTCCTCGGCATCCTTTCCTCATGGGCGACGTGGTTCTTCATCAGCAAGACCGCACAGCCCTTGCGCCTGCGAGGCGACCGCTGGCAATACCGGCTGATCGCTCAATTCATGGAAGAGGTCCCCATCCCCGACGCCCCGGCACCCGACCGGGAGGCCATCGCCAACCTGGCCCGGACATGCAGTTCGCTCGGCCAACAGCGCTACCAGTGCCAAGTCAACTTTCACCGCCGGCTATTCCAAGCCTTCTCCGGCGGCCACCCCGGCCCACTGAACCAAAAAGCCGAGGCCTGGTGGGGCCTCTCGCTGAACCAGCTTGGCGACGCCCTAAAGCAGAGCTTCAAACTCCCGACGAACCCCATGAAGAGCCCCAGACTCGCCGACGAGTGGGAACCCTATTTGCAAGACAAGCGGAACGAGATCGCCCGCCTCACGCGTGCTCTCGCCGACGCTGAGGCCGAGTTGAACGACCGGGTCTATCGCCTATTCAACCTCACGGCGGACGAAGTCAAGCTACTGCAAAGGGAGGTCGAACATTGAATCTGCTGCCGGTCTGGCGTGCCAACGACTGCCTCACAAAGAGGCGGAAGGCTTGCAAGGTTTGGTTGTTGACTCCACAGCTAGCTTTTGGCAGAAGCGGGACACGCGTGGTGATACAGGAAGAGGAATTCTAATTTGCTATTACATTCGAGGCCGCAAAGAAGAAAGTGCTGTAAATATCATGAAGAAGTTTGCCGAGGCGCATGACGCCATTTGGGACGAAGCCGCAATGCTAACCCGTGACACAATGCAGCACGCCGCTGGGTGGATTGATGACCAGTTTGGAAAGGGATACGCCAAGCGGCACCCTGAATTTCTGGCCTCTTTCTTAGCAGCAGCGATGAATGCCTATTCTGGCTCAGTTATTGCCGCTGCGATTCAGGATTCGAACAGCAGAAGCTGATTTGTGAATGCACTGCCATTCAGGCTGTACTGGTACGGTACAGCAAGGGCCATGCTTCTATTGCCGCCTCTGGGGTGCCTGCTGTGCTTCGGGCTAATGCTCGTTCTTTCGGGATGCGGGCGCAGCGCTCGCCAAGCCGCCGAGCGGGAAAGACAAGCTGCTGAACTGGAGCGTCACGTTGCCCAGGAGGAAAACCAAGCAGCTCGCCAGAAATTACGAGAGTGCCTTGCTGCCGTAAGGGTCTGCACGAAAGGGGCCACCTACACCGAATTTCGAAAGCAGCGCCTGGCGGTCGAGACCTGCTACGGGGCCAATAAAGGGCACCTCTCCGCCTTTGATCAGGATTTCAGACGCCTGAGCGCCTTAATGGAAGCCTCTGACATTTGTTGGCAGCGGGAGATAAGGTTTCCTACGCTGGCAATGAACCCATCGACAGCGACGCAGTACGCGCAGGACCAGTTGAATGCCATGCAGGTCATATATCCCTCGATCACGAATAAACTGGGCCTGGATTTCAACCAGCGGGAAAAGGACCCCATGTTTTACGCTCGCAACTACGTGCACATCGGGCTGCGGAAAATCGACGACCAATGCGAACTAATGCTCGTGACCCTGGACGAATTCGATCGGCGAAAACTGTAGGACGTAATCCTTTGCGCGACGAATACTCCCGCACCATCGCCCCCGCCCACGTCCTCGCCGCCGAGAGCTTAACTCTGGAGCGCACCCGTAGCGACCTCGTTGACCAAGCCTACGCTCTGACCCTGGCGCAGGGTGAGCTGATGTGCCAAACCGCCCCGGCCCGCATGCCAATCTCCGCACCCGCAACACCATCACCCGCGTGAGCATAGCTGAGGACCAGAGCTGCACCGCCTTTCCACGAAGACCACCAAGTTGCTCAAGCCAAATCGAGTTCCAGACTCTATATGTCCACAACACTGAATTCCGCAGGCATTTCTCAACAGCGCAAGCACCTCCTAAGTAAGCTAGAAGCCTTCGCAGGCGAATTCTTCGCGGAGCTGCAACGGCGTGGGATCAAGGACCCCGAGTTCTATCGCTTCCTGGATGTATTGTCCCCAGCCGTTTTCGATCTCGTGTGCTGGGAACAAATCCACTCGCACGACCTTCGGGCCACCCCAAACCTGAAACGACTGTTCTTCATGATGACACGAGCCGCTCGCCACTCCGTAGATACCAACGGCGCAAGGTATCCTGAGTTTGCAGAGGGCCGTCGCTCCTTTCATGAGGTCCGTGAAGTCGAGTTGGCCTGCTACACCCTTCCGCGGCTCGAACGCATCCTTCATTGCTGGGGTATGGAGATCGACGACCATTGTGGGGCCACGTTTAGGGAACACCCTCTCAGCGACGAGGCTGCCGACGCACTGACAGACTACCCAACCTCCTCATGAAGTTAACATCCTGATCTGGCAGGGGACCCTGCCCCACATGCCCATCCCGCTGCCTACAATGTCGGGGTCACCCGATTCGCGTGCGAAAGCTCGTTCGGGGCGTTGAAATGCCTTTCTCTATGGCTGATTCGATAACAGCGGACTCCCTCAGGGCTGACGCAGCGCGCTTCTTCGACTGGAGCAGGTTCAATCTCGATCATTACGTTCAAAAGCTCGACCCAATCGACAGGAAGGAATTTGCGTCCGGAAAGGCGCCGGAAAGAGTATTCAGGGCTGTGTGCGCGGCGTGGTCCAGCAATCTGAAGAGCCATTTGCCGTGGGATGCCCATTTCGCCGCTATTCGGAAGGCACTGCCGAATCCGCACGATTATTCCGCATTTATGAAATGCCCTATGGGGCAGGAGCATAAACTCCCGAAGCGGATTCGCACCGCCGTTGCCAGGGAACGTCAGCGGAGCTTGAAACGGATTCATGCTGCTTTTTTGGCCAATGCTGGCGAAGCAAGGGTGAAAACCTATTTACGGATATGGCAGAGCCAGAGTGAGGCACTCAACAAGTTGATAATCCAAGCCTGGGGTTACAGGTGCAGAAAAGGGGGAGGAGCGAGCATTGGTGAGACCGAGGTTGATATCGAGCGAATGATGCTAAGCGAGGCTGAATCCACTGGGTCCGCGATGAAGGTAACAGGGCTACTGCGCTTCATCAGAAGTTTGTGGGAAAGCGAGAAGACCGTGCTTGTTAGGACGGCCACTTCCCGCTGGCGCCCGACACCAGCAGATTGGGCCGCAGGTCTTGAGCGCAGGGTCATCCCAAACCCTGACAAGTCGGAACCTCGGCTCAACCGCTTTCTCATTAAACTGGGGCGCGCGCTTGCCGCCACCGAGAAACGTCGCGAGCTTCCGGACTGGATGCACATGAATCAGACGATTCGATTCGTTGTTCACGGTTGGTGCGAGAGCATTATCGTTGACGGCGAGCGCTGGCCGCAACTCTGTTTCTTGACCACCCCGGCCCTCGCCAAGTTTCTCACACTCTGCACACCCCAGCGGTGGACAAACGACCGAGACCCCAGGAGCCTTGAGCGAGCAATCACGCGGCTCGGGCTGATCAGATTCCCAGGGAGGCGGATAAAGCACGTGGAGAAGAAGGCCGGACAGATTTTCCTCACTTGATTTTGCGACACCGGGCTGGGTAGCTGATTGTCGCCCTTCTCTGGCGCGTGCTTTGTAAAATGCGCTCATGAAACGTGCATTGCGTCGCAAGAGCGCACCACCAAATCGCCAACATCGGCGAAAGACGAGAAAGCCGTGTGGCCTACGCCAATGGCTGTTGTTCCTCAGTGGCTTGGCTACCCTTTGTTCCAAACTGGTTCAGTTGGTTGAATATCTTTGCAAAACGCCGAAGTGATGAGAACCAGCGTTCAAGCCTGCTTGACCTCGCTTGCGCCACACGCGGCGGCATCCGCCGATTTGCTCTCACGCGCCAACTCTGCCTTCGCACTGAAGCCCGGTTCCATCCGAGCCAGGCTCGCAAACGCCTGCCCAATCACTGCCACCTGTTCCAGCGAAAGCCTCTTACCCCATTTCTCATCAAGGATGTAGCTCAAAAGCCGGTCGTCGCGGATGCAATGGGCCATGCCGGTGGTGCCGAAGTTCGCGTTCACCCATGCGGATGTGAAGACCATTACCGCTTGGAAGAACGGATCCAATGCGGGCGCAAGCACTTGGACGCGCTCCTTCGTCGCCATCATCCTACTGACGAACCTTTTCACGTGGGCCTTAGCCGCTGGCTTTCCGTTCAAGGTCAGTTCCCCTTTCCCATCGGCGCCAATTATACCCCGACAGTTCTTTGTTTCGATCACGAAAACGCCCGTCGGCCCAATGACCGCGTGGTCCAGATTGCCGTTGGACGTCTGTACGTCATTAACTACCAGAAACTCGTCTGGCAGTTTGCTCAGCGTACGCGCCACGGTCTTTTCTCCCGCCGCTCCCTTGAGCATGCTCTCGCGTTCCTTGTCCAGCTTGTCCATTCGCCGGAACGCCAGCCGCTGGACCAGCCACATCAGTAGCAGGAGAAGCAGGATCAAGAGCAGGTGGCTCACCGTCCCCCACCTCAGCGGGGGAAAGTACGATTGGATCATAAACCCAAAGATTGCTCCCACGACCGTCATTGTGATGACAGCCAGCTTCCACGTCGCGTGTAGCCGCTTGGTCGCTTCCTGGCTTACGTATCTGCCTGATTCTCCGAGAACTCTTGCCATAAATCGCGCTCACATTGCTCCGCCCTCGGCCCGTAGTCTCGACAGCGAAAACAGGAAGACCCAAACCCACGAGCAGGATTAACGCTGCCGGGTGTCTATTACCAAGGTTAGCCTAGCGAAGTCAAGCGCGTCCGGAGCAACAAGCAACCGCTCTCCTCCACCGGCCTTCACGCCTTGCGCGACGAATACACCTGCACCCTCGAACCCGCCCGCGCCCTCGCCGCCGGGGCACTGATCCTTGAGCGCTCCCTCAGCGATTTCGTCAACCAAGCCTACGGCCTGACGCCGGCGGAGATAGCCCTGATGTGGCAAACCGCCCCGCCCCGGATGCCAATACCGGTCTCTTCCTGGCATGCCTTCCTTCTCGCCCTGACCGAGCTGGACTCCAACACCCGGGTCAGCCGTCCTCCGCCGACCTTCACGCCTTGCGCGACGAATTCGCCCGCACCCTCGAACCCGCCCGCGCCCTCGCCGCCGAAACCCTGGCACTGGAGCGCACCCTAAGCGACCTCGTCAACCAAGCCTACGGCCTCACCCCAGCGGAGATTGCACTTATGTGGCAAACCGCCCCGCCCCACATACCCATCCTGGTAACCCGATTGCCGGGAAGTGAGAGCAACGGGCGCGCTCCCGGAAATTCCGATTGCCCCTGACAAAGCGCCACTTTAGCATAGCGCGCAGGTGAAGCTGCCAAACGCACAATGGGCTGTCGTAGCCGAGCAGAAGATTACCCGATACCTGCTCAACCCCGCGCACCCCGCCGGCGGCAGCAAGGCCCACTTCTTCCTCCGCTTCGGATTTAGCGCTGCCGATTGGCGTGAGCTGGCTGCGGCCCTGGTCCGGCACGCCCAAGAGAATGAGGTGGCCGAGATGGAGCAAACGCGGCACGGCGTTCGCTACGTCGTGGACGGTCCGCTGGAGGCGCCCGGCGACAAGGTCTTGAATATCCGTTGCGCTTGGTAGATTGATACCGGAAGCGAGATGCCGCGCTTTGTGACCGCGCACCCGCTGCCGAAACCATGAACACGATTAATGAGCTGGATCCCGTGGCGCTGACAAGCGATCTTCCGGCGCACGGCCTGAAACGCGGGGACGTGGGTACGGCGGTTCTGGTGCATGGCAATGGCGCGGCCTTCGAGGTGGAATTTGTGGGCTACGATGGCCGCACGGTAGCACTGGTCACCTTGGAGCGCGAGCAGGTGCGTCCACTCCAGGCCGGAGACATGCCTCACGTCCGCGAACTCGCTGCCGCCTGATTGCCTGGCAGCGACGAGGGAAGGTCATTCGGGGCATGAAGCAGCCCCTGTCCTCCGCTGGCCTACACGCCTTGCGCGACGAATTCATCCGAACCATCAAGCCCGCCCGCGCCCTCGCCGCCGAAATCCTGGCCCTGGAGCGCACCCTCAGCGACCTCGTCAACCGGGCCTACACCCTGACCCCGGCGGAGATTGCTCTCATGTGGCAAACCGCCCCGCCCCGCATGCCCATCCCGCCGCCCGGTTGACGCCACGCAGAACCCCTCGGCAAACCAGCCACGAGGCTAATCATCTGACGCCGCCCGCCAGGTGGGCGATGAACTGCTGCGGCGATATGGGGCGCGATTTGTAACCCGCCCCGGCCAAGGGCGCGAAATGGGCATCCTCTGTGAGCAGGTAGTCGGCGCCCGCGGTGATAGCACAATCGGTGAAGATGTTGTCGTCGGGGTCTGCGGTGACGACGCGAAACTGGAAGGAAGGGGTGATCCGGAGGAGGTTTCCGCTGGTGAGTTCGGCCAGGTCCATGAGCCGTGCCAGCTTGCGCCAACGGGCCGGCCCGCTTAACCGCGTGAGGACCTCTTCGTATTCGAGCAGGATGGGGGTGGACACCGCCCAGGTCAATCGCCCGGCGACCCACGCGTCCAGAATGGGGTGAAAGGGGTGATGCTGTGCCAGGGCCTGTACGACGGTGTTGGTGTCAATACAAAGAATCATCCCTTGCGCAGTTCGGCGCGTGCTTCGCGGATGATCTCGGGCAGCCGCTCAAACTTTCCCGAGCGGCGGTCTTGCTCGGCTTCGGTTGCAAGTTCGCGCCATAGTCGCTCCTTCTCTACGATCAACATAACCCGATGGAGAACCAGCAGGCTTTCGTCGTCCATAGCCTCAACACGCTGGATGAGTTCTGGACGCAGTTTCTTCGGCTCCAACACAGTCGAATTCATGCTGCTAATATGCCGTGCTATAGCGGGCAAGGCGAGTCAATTATCGCGAGATGAGGAGCTCCAACCGATCGAACCCGCCCGCGCGCTCGCCGCCGAAACGCTGACCCTGGAGCGCAGACTCAGTGCGGAATGCGGAGTGCAGAATGCAGAGTGCCCGGCGGAGATTGCCCTGCTGTGCCAAACCGCCCCGCCCCGCATGCCCATCCAAGATTGTCGGGCGTTGAAGCCGCACTATTTCGATCAACCGTGATGAACTGCAAGAAGCGGCCCGGTTACTGGAAGCATCGGCTGGAACGGTAACAGGAGGACGCCGAAAGGCGAATCTGCTCCCCGCCAGCAGCAGACCCAGCGCACATAGCTCGACTGGCTGCGCGTGGAATACGGCATCGAAAAGCCCAGCAACAAGCTTCTCGCCCTGACCGGGCCGGCCCCCAACACCCCAGTGGAATGCAGAAGGAAGAATGCAGAAAGAAGAATGACGCGTTGCGAGACGAATACACCCGCGGTGCCAGGAAGGATGAAGGAAGAAGGGTGAATGCAGAAGATGAGGTTCGCGCCCTCGCCGCCGAAAGCCTGACACTTGAGCGCAGATGCGCCATCAGTTCCACGTGGTTGTGGAGATCCCCAACGTGGCAGGTTCTTCCTGGCCGCCAATCGCGTCCTTGTCCCCCCAGAACCCCACCGACGAGGCCAACCGTTGCGAACTGAGGCACTAAACGCCGAAAATGCTCCAGAAAGCGCTATAGGTGGGGTTCTTCGGATGAGGTCAGCCCCTACAGGTAGTGTGCCTTTGGCTAGTCCTGATTCCAAGGCCCAGAAGGTGCGCCTCACCAAGTGCGGCGCATGACGGCGGCCATCGGGCATCCAACCCCGCGGCTGAGCCGGGTTCGAATTGAAGGCTTTCCCCAGGAGAGGGCTTCTGCTGCGCGAACGGGCCCTGAAAATGGGGCCTCTTGGCACGGCGCATTTTTTTGCAAAAAGGTATTGCGCCCGAATTCGGCTTTGCTATATTCCCCGCTCCGTTTGACCTGAATAGGGTCCGGACAGCATAACCTGCGGAACCGATAACTGACCACCCGTCTGGGGGCAGGAATAATGGCTCCGCCCTCCAAGTAGCTGACTTGGGAAACGTGTTTGATTTATGCCAGTAAAGACATTTAGACCGCTGACGCCGTCCACGCGCTATATCGCGTATGCGGACTTCAGCGACATTACGAAGTCCAAGCCCGAGAAGAGCTTGGTGGAGATACGCAAGCGTACGGGTGGGCGTAATGTCTATGGTCGTGTTACGGCCCGGGGCATCGGCGGCGGTCATAAGCAGAAGATGCGCCTGGTGGATTTCAAGCGGAACAAGCATGGGGTCGAGGCTACGGTCAAGGCCATCGAATACGATCCGCGCCGCACGGCGCGCCTGGCTTTGCTGGAGTACAAGGATGGCGAGAAGACCTACATCATCGCTCCGACCGGCTTGCAGGTTGGCGCGAAGCTGATGAGCGGTCCGACGGCGCCGCCCGAACTCGGCAACAGCCTGCCGTTGCGGACGGTCCCGGTCGGCGTGCCGATTCATAATCTGGAAATGATTCCGGGGCGGGGGGCGCAGATGGTGCGCACAGCGGGTGGCGCGGCCACGTTGATGTCTCGCGACGAGGGCTATGCGCAGGTTCGATTGCCTTCGGGCGAAATCCGCCGCATCAATGAGAATTGCTACGCGACGATCGGGCAGGTCGGGAATACGGAGCACGAGAACGTCGTGTTGGGCAAGGCGGGACGCTCCCGGCACCTGGGCATAAGGCCTATCAATCGTGGTGTGGCGCGCAACCCGGTGGACCATCCGAACGGTGGTGGCGCAGGCAAATCGAAGTCCGGCGGCGGCTGGCAGCAGCTCACTTCGCCTTGGGGCTTGCTGGCAAAGGGCTACCGCACGCGCAATAAGAAGAAACATTCAAATCGGTTCATCCTGGTCCGCCGCGATGGCCGGCCGATGACCAGAGAATAGAGTTTATGGGACGTTCAATTAAGAAAGGTCCGTTTGTTGACGGGCATCTGATGGAAAAGATCATTAAGGCCAAAGAGGCCAAGTCGAAGGCGCCGATCAAGACCTGGTCGAGGCGCTCGATGATCACGCCCGATTTTGTGGGGCTGACCTTCAACGTGCACAACGGCAAGATCTTCAACCCGGTGTTCGTGACCGAAAACATGGTCGGCCACCGCCTGGGCGAGTTTTCACTCACGCGCACCTTCAAGAAGCACGGTGCCCACACGGCCAAGGCCGAGGCTAAGTAACACTATGGAAGTTCAGGCGATTACCAAGAACGTGCGGATGTCCGCGCAGAAAATGCGCGAGGTCGTCCGCCAAATCCAGGGCCTGCCCGCCGAGCACGCGCAGGCAGTCCTGGCAGTAGTGCCGCGCAAGGGAGCCCGGCTGGTGGCCAAGACACTGAAATCGGCTGTGGCCAACGCCGAAGACCTGAAGGAGCACAAGAAAGAATACAACGGTATGCGGACGGATCGCCTGTTCATCAAGGAAGCGGTGGCGCAAACCGCCGCCACGATCCGGCGGTTCACGCCCAAGGCCCGCGGCTCGGCCGGCCCGATCCTGAAGCGGAGCTGCCACATCAAGATTGTTCTGTCAGACGAATAGAGTATGGGACAAAAGACAAATCCAATCGGTCTGCGCATCGCCGTCAATCATGACTGGCGCTCGAAGTGGTACGCCGGCAAGAAGGAATTCGGCAAGCTGCTGACCGAAGACCGGGAGATTCGCGAGCTGCTGAAGAAGAAGCTCGAGTCGGCCTCGGTGCCGCAAATCCACATTGAGCGCGCCGCCAGCCGCTGCCGCATCACCATTCTCACGGCCCGGCCCGGTATCGTCATTGGCCGCAAGGGCGCGGAGATTGACAAGCTCAAGGAAGAGCTGAGCAAGATGACCGGCAAGGAGATTTACGTAGATATTATCGAGATCAAGCAGCCCGAGATAGACGCGCAGCTTGTGGCGGAGAACGTGGCGCTGCAACTGGAGCGCCGGGTTTCCTTCCGCCGCGCGATGAAGAAGGCGCTGCAGACGGCCAAGGACTTCGGCGCCGAGGGGATTAAGATTCGGTGTGCCGGCCGGTTGGGCGGAGCGGAACTGGCGCGGGTAGAACAGTATCACTGGGGGCGGGTTCCCCTGCATACGCTGCGCGCGAACATTGACTACGGCTTTGCCGAGGCCAATACGGTCTATGGCAAGCTGGGGATCAAGTGCTGGATTTGCAAGGGAGACGTGAAGGCTGAGAAGCCGCAGCCGCAGCCGGCCGTAGCTGCCAACTAACAGCAAGATTTGGATCGAAGGAATTTGTTATGCCATTGATGCCTGAGAGAGTGAAGTACCGGAAGATGCACCGGGGGAACCGCGCCGGTTTGGCGACGCGGGGCCAGAAGGTGGCTTTCGGCGAGTACGGATTGATGGCGTTGCAACGTTGCTGGCTGGACACGAAGCAGATCGAGGCCGCCCGTGTGGCGGTTGCACGCAACATGAAGCGCCACGGTAAAATGTGGATTCGCATCTTCCCGCAGAAGTCCTTTACGAAGAAGCCACTGGAAACGCGCATGGGCAAGGGCAAAGGTCCGCTGGAATCGTGGGTGGCGGTGATTCGGCCGGCCAACATCCTGATTGAGGTGGACGGAGTGACCGAAGCGGTGGCGCGGGAATCCCTGCGCCTGGCGGCCACCAAGCTGCCCATCAAGACCAAGTTCATATCACGGCATTGGATGGGCTGAGGTAATTTTCTGGTTATGAAGAAGACGCAACGGAAAGAGATTCAGGAAAAGACGATGGCGGAATTGCTGGCGGATGGCCGGAACCGGCGGCAGGAGATTTTCAACCTGCGCCTGCAGCAGGCCAGCGCCCAGCTTGAGAAGCCCGCCCGCCTGCGCACGTTGCGCCGCGACATCGCCCGCATTGAAACGCGCATGACGCAATTGCGCAAGAAAGCGGCGTAAACCTACGATTTGATATGGCCGAGACCAATTCCAACTCAGCAGCGACCAACCCAACCCCCGCGCCCTCCGCCGCCGAAGCCGCGCGCGCCAAGCGCAAAGAGCGCGTCGGGGAGGTCATCTCCAACAAGATGACCAAGACCATCGTTGTGCGCGTCGAGCGGCGCTACCCTCATCCGAAGTACAAGAAGGTGGTTACCGGCTATAAGAAGCTTTACGCCCACGACGAGAAGAGCGAGGCCAAAGTCGGCGACCGGGTGCGCATCGAAGAGACGCGACCGCTTTCCAAAATCAAACGCTGGCGCCTGGTGGAAGTGGTGGTGAAGAGTTCGGGAGTGGCGCCCGTGGCTGTATGATCACCCGATGCCTTTCACGTTTCCGGATTCACGTCTTACGCAACAGGTGATTTATGTTACAGATACGCTCCATCCTCGACGTGGCTGACAATACGGGCGCCAAGCGCGCGGCAGCCATCGGTGTTCTCGGCCGCAACCAGCGTTATGCGCGTATCGGCGACATTATCAAGGCGCATATCAAGGAAGCCGCGCCGGATGGCACGGTGAAGAAGGGGGAGGTTGTCAACGCGGTGATTGTCCGCACGCGGCAGGCGATTCGCCGGAACGACGGTTCGTATCTCCGCTTTGACAGCAATGCCGTGGTGCTTATTGACGCCGAGCAGAACCCGCGTGGCACGCGCATCTTTGGGCCGGTGGCGCGCGAGCTGCGCGACAAGAAGTTTATGAAGATCGTTTCGCTGGCGCCGGAAGTTATCTAACTGCCCAGCATCCGCTATCCAAGAATATGCGCTCATTTCACGTTAAGAAGGGTGACGAGGCCGTGGTCATTGCCGGAGCCGACAAGGGCAAACGGGGCCGGGTGATTGCCGTGATCGGTAAGAAGCAGCGAGTGATCATCGAAGGCGCGCACATGATCAAGAAGCACATGCGCAAGAGCCAGCAATACCCGCAGGGACAGATTGTTGAACGGGAAGGCTCGATTCACGTCTCCAATGTGATGAAGGCGGAGGTGTTCGACGCGCGGGCAGTCAAGCGGGGCGCCGCCGCCCCGGCCCAGGCATGAGACCCGGAACAGGATTTGGACGATTACGATATAAATAGACGCTCCGTAAGCGAATTGGAGCCAGCGAAATGAAAGCCAGACTTTACGAACGATACGTCAAAGAAGTGGTGCCGGTGCTGAAGGACAGGCGCAAGTACACCAACCTCCATCAGGTTCCCCGGATGGAAAAGATCGTCGTCAACATGGGCGTCAGCGCCTCGCTGGAGAAGAGCGCCGTGGATGACGCGGCCAAGGACCTGGCGATGATTACCGGGCGCAAGCCGGTGGTCAGCAAGTCGCGGCATAACATCGCCAATTTCAAGCTGCGCGAGGGGCTCCCGATCGGTTGCCGGGTGACGCTGCGCCGCGATGCGATGTATGAGTTTCTCGATCGCCTGATCGCCACGGCGCTGCCGCGCATTCGCGATTTCCGCGGTCTCTCGGTCCGCTCGTTCGACGGGCGTGGCAACTATTCGCTGGGGGTCGGGGACCAGACCATCTTCCCTGAAATTGAATTGGATAAGATCAAGCGCCAGCAGGGCATGGACATCACGATTGTGACCAGCGCCCGGACCAACGACGAAGCCCTGGAGCTGCTAAAGCTGATGGGCATGCCCTTCGCCGAAGCGAAGCAGGCCGAGGCGAAACAACCCAAAGCGAGCTAGAGTAGATTCCACAGCACAGCAATTCTTTATGGCTAAGATAGCATGGATTGAACGCAACAAGAGGAAGGCGAACACGGTCAAGAAATACGCCGCCATTCGCGCCGAGCTGAAGGCCAAACGCGACTACGCCGGACTGGCCAAGCTGCCGCGCGACGCCAGCCCCTCACGCCTCGTTAACCGCTGTTCCATGAGCGGCCGCCGCCACGGGTATCTGCGTAAATTCGGCTGCTCCCGCTTGACGTTTCGCGAGGGCGCCCTCAACGGCCTGATCCCCGGGGTGACGAAGGCCAGTTGGTGATCACGATCTCGGTTTTGACCTTATTCACCCTTTGATTAACGACTTACCATTGTGAACGACCCGATCTCCGACATGCTGACCCGCATCCGCAACGCCAATCGCGCGCTGCTCCCAGCCCTCGAACTGCCGCACTCCAAGATCAAGGAGAACATTGCCGGCATCCTCAAGCGGGAAGGCTACATCGCCGATTTCGCCGTAGAGGGAAAAATGCCCAAGGCCCTCAAGCTCAAGCTTAAGTACCAGGGCAAAAAGAGCGTCATTGAAGGTCTTCGCCGCGTCAGCACGCCGGGGTTGCGCCGTTACGTGGGCGCCGCCGACATTCCGCGGGTGCGTGGCGGCATGGGGGTGGCTATGGTCTCAACGTCAGAGGGAGTCATGACCGACACGCAGGCACGAAAGAAGAACATTGGTGGCGAATTGCTCTGCTACGTGTGGTAATGCGCCCCGACCCGACCCAAGCACACATTTAACTTTGTAATGCGCCTATGTCACGAATTGGAAAACAACCGATAGCCATCCCTCCCAAGGTAAAGGTGGAGGTCAAGGGCCAGGAGGTTTCGGTGGAAGGACCGAAAGGGAAGCTCAACTGGGAATTGCCGCGACGCACCAGCCTCAAAGTGGAGAATGGCAAAGTCGTGGTGAGCCGGGAGGGCGATGATGCGGATGCCAAGGCGCTGCATGGCCTGAGCCGCGCGCTGGTGAACAATATGGTTCGCGGCGTGAGCGAGGGCTTTGTGAAGAAGCTCGAAATCCAGGGCGTCGGGTTCAAAGCCGCCGTGCAAGGCAATAACGTGAACATGGTACTGGGATACTCCCATCCAATTGTTTACCCGATTCCCGCCCAGATTAAGGTCACGGTCGAAGAGAATACCAAGATCACGATTGAAGGGCCGGACCGGCAGAGCGTGGGCCAGGTAGCGGCTGAGCTTCGCGGCTTCTACCCGCCAGAGCCTTACAAGGGCAAAGGCGTGCGTTACACAGATGAACGCGTGATCCGCAAGGAAGGCAAGACCGTCCAATAGATCATTCCTTAGATGAGAACTGAACAGAAACATAAGCTCGCGGTGCGGCGCCGCTGGCGTGTCCGGCAGAAGGTATCCGGGACCAAGGACCGCCCGCGCATGAGCGTTTGCTTTACCAATAAGAACATCCACGTGCAGTTCATTGACGACGCGGCGGGCGTGACGCTGGCCGCGGCCTCCACGACGAGCAAGGCGACGCCGGACCGGGACAAGCTGGCCGCCAACGCCGCCAGCGCAAAAACCCTGGGCACAGTCGCGGCGCAGGCCGCGTTGGGAAAGGGCATCAAGCAAGTGGTTTTCGATCGCGGCGGGGCGATATACCACGGCAAGGTGAAAGCCCTGGCCGAGGCGGCGCGCGAAGCAGGTCTGAAGTTTTAATGCAACAATGGAAACGAATACTGTGCCTGAACCGAGCAATTTAGAGAGCAGCGAGCCGGTTAGCCCTAGCGAGCCGCGCGTACCCAGCGCGCCGCGTGGCCCCCGGGGGCCAGGCCGCGGGCGGCGCTCCCGTCCAGAGCCTGAGCCGACGTTCGACGAGCAGTCCGGCCAGGAGCTGACCGAGAAGGTTGTCTTCATCAACCGCTCCGCCAAGGTCGTCAAGGGTGGACGCCGCTTCAATTTCAGCGCGCTCATCGTTGTAGGTGACAAGCACGGCAGGGTAGGGGTAGGTCTGGGGAAGGCCGGTGAAGTGGCCGATGCAATTCGCAAGGGCGGCGAGATGGCGCGCTCGCAAATGGTGGGCGTGTCCCTCAAGGACGCGACGATTCCCCACGAGGTTTTCTCGCACTACTGCGGCGCGAAGGTGCTGCTCCGTCCGGCTTCGCCCGGCACTGGCATTATCGCGGGCAAGACTGTCCGCGCGGTTCTCGAATCGGCGGGTGTGAAGGACGTGCTGACCAAGTCGCTCGGGTCGAAGAACGCCGCCAATGTGGTTAAGGCCACTCTGGAGGCGCTCCTGAGTCTCCGCTTGCGCGAGGAGATCTACAAGGGCCGCGGTTTGGAGATCAAGAAGGTGCCGGCGCCCAAGCCCCCGGAAGCAACCCCGGCTCCAGCGCCGGAGACGCCGCCGACGGCCTGAAGCGGAACCCATAGAATGCGGTTGACCGATAGGATTTAATATTTATGCGCTTACATGATCTCAAGCCCCGTCCCGGGGCCAAGCATCGCCGCAAGCGGCTGGGCCAGGGTGAATCCAGCGGCCATGGCAAGACCAGCGGCCGCGGCGGGAAAGGCCAGACCGCCCGCTCGGGCAGTTCCATTCGTATTGGGTTCGAGGGTGGCCAGATGCCCCTGATTCGCCGCATCCCCAAGCGCGGTTTCAACAACGCGCGGCACACCGTCCGCTACGTGCCGGTAAACTTGGACGCCCTCAACCGTTTTGATGACGGCGCCTGCGTGGATGAGGCCGCTTTGCGCACCGCAGGGCTGGCCAATGGCCGCGGCGCAGGCATCAAGATCCTTGGCGGCGGAGATCTAACTCGCAAATTAACGGTTAGCGCCCACGCTTTCAGCGCTTCTGCCAAAACCAAAATCGAAGCCAAAGGCGGGACGTGCGAGCTCCTCTCTCCTGGCAAGGTGCAATCGGCACAACCTGCGCCTGCGAAGACTTAAACCCCTTTCATGCGCTCAGAAGTAATCGCTAACTCGACCAACCGGTGTTCCGCATCCCAGCCGCGAAATTCCTTTGGGCGTCGGACCTCGGAATTCGAACCTTAAGACTGCCATGTTCGCTGCCATTGCCAACACTTTCACCAACTGCTTCAAGATCCCGGAACTCAAGTCCCGGATTCTCTTCACCTTGATGGTGCTGGCTATCTGCCGGCTGGAAGCGGTGGTGCGCATCCCGGGACTGGATGGCCACACGCTTTCGGCCTTCTTTGAAAGCAAGGCCAACGCCGCAGCGGGTTCCTCCATGCTCGGGATGTATAGCCTCTTCACCGGTGGCGCGCTCGAGCATTGCGCCGTTGGGGCCCTGGGCATCATGCCCTACATCAGCGCCACCATCATTATCCAGTTGCTCACGGCGGTCATCCCTACCCTCAGCAAGTTGGCGCGCGAAGAAGGCGGGCGCACCAAGATCATTCAGTATGGACGTTATCTCACCGTGCTCCTCTGTCTGGGTCAGGGCCTGGTGATGGCGATCGGCTGGGAAAACCCGGAGAAGCTGTTCCAGGGGTGGAACATGGGGCACCTGGTGCTTTATCCCGACTCGCCCGGATGGATATGGTATTACCGGATTCAGACGACGTTCATGCTAACCACAGGGACTATGCTGCTCATGTGGCTGGGTGAACAAATCACCGAACGGGGCATCGGTAACGGTGTGTCGCTGGTCATTACCATCGGTATTTTGGCGCGCCTTCCCCAGGCGGCCGTGGCTCTGTATGATATGTTCGTCGGCGGGGGTGGGGTGGAAGCCAAATTCAACCTGGGACACGCCATTGCCCTGATTTTACTGCTGGCCGGAGTGATCGCAGGGGTCATCGCCATTACGCAGGCGCAGCGAAAAGTCCCGGTGCAATACGCCCAGCGTGCCGTGGGCCGCAAAGTCTATTCGGGCGGCACTTCCTTCATGCCACTGCGGGTCAATTACTCGGGCGTTATGCCCATTATCTTTGCGCAGGCAATTCTGATGTTCCCGCAGAAGATCTTCCAGTTCCTCGGCCAGAGCTTCCAGATAAAGTTCTTCGGGGAAATTGCCTACGCGCTGGCCGAAGGCGCCATTCTCTACATGGTCCTATACGGCTTGATGATCCTGTTCTTCTCCTACTTCTGGGTGGCGACACAGTTCAATGAGCTGCAAATCGCCGACGATCTGAAGAAGAACGGCGGCTACATACCAGGCGTGCGCCCGGGCCAAGCCACCAGCGACTATCTCCACAACGCCATGAGCCGAATCACGCTGGCCGGAGCGATCTTTCTAACGGTCATCGCGCTGATTCCGATCTGGCTTTACCGGGTGCTGAACATCCCGTACTCCGTGGCCACATTCTTCGGCGGCACGAGCATGTTGATCCTGGTGGGTGTGCTGCTGGATACCATGCGCCAAATGGAAACCCATTTGCTCATGCGGCATTACGATGGTTTTCTGAAGAAGGGGCGGCTGCGGGGCCGGTTCTGATGATCATCCTGAAGAGTGAGCGGGATTTGGAGGCCATGCGGCCTGCGTGTGCGGTGGCCTCTTCGGTCCTTGATGACGTCGCGGCGTTCATCCGGCCCGGCGTCACGACGAAGCAGGTGGATGAGTTTGCCGCCTCGCGGATGAAGCATTACGGCGCCAAGAGCGCCTTTCTCGGCTACCGGAAATACCCGTGCCAAATATGCATCTCCGTCAACGACCAGGTGGTCCACGGTTTGGCCAGTGACCGGCAGTTGCGCTTTGGCGACATCGTGAGCCTGGATGTCGGGGTGGTGTACAACGGCTTCATCGGGGATACCGCCCGCACGGTTGCGGTGGGCGGCTGCAGCGTGCTGTCGCAGAAGCTGATGGATATTACGGAAAAGGCCCTCTACGAAGGCATTGCCCAGGCGGTGCCGGGAGGGCGGGTCGCGGACATCTCGCGCGCCGTCCAAAGCTTTGTAGAAAGCAATGGGTTCAGCGTAGTCCGTGAATTCGTCGGCCACGGGGTCGGACGGTCCATGCACGAAGAGCCGCAGGTCCCGAATTTCGTGGACGGCAAGTCTTCGCCGAAGCTGCGGCCGGGGATGACCATCGCGATTGAGCCAATGGTTAACGCCGGCTCCCCGGATGTAAAAATCTTGAATGATGGCTGGACAGTGGTCACCCGGGATGGTTCACTATCTGCTCATTTTGAGCATACGGTGCTGATTACCGAGGCTGAACCGGAGATCCTGACATGGCCCGAGAAAGTGCCATCGAAGCTGAAGGCGCCATAGTTGAAGCGCTGCCCAACAGGACGTATCGTGTGCAGTTGGCGAACGGCCACCGGCTGTTGGCCTTTGTGGCCGGCAGGGCCCGGCTGGGCTTCGCTTGCCTGGCAGTTGGTGAGAAGGTTCGGCTGGAACTGTCGCCCTACGATCTGTCGGTCGGGCGCATTATTTTGAAGACACAAACAATCTGAATATGAAAGTCCGCGCATCCGTTAAGAAGCTTTGCGAGAATTGCAAAATCATAAAGCGCAAAGGCGTCATCCGCGTCATCTGTACCAACGCCCGGCACAAACAGCGCCAAGGTTGATCCTGCGGCAACTCATCTAACGAATATATGGCCCGTATCATTGGTGTAGAAGTCCCCCCCAACAAGCGCATTGACATCGCTCTGCGCTACATTTATGGCCTTGGCCCGAGCAACTCGAGGGACATCCTCGCCAAAGCCAACATTGATCCCAGCATCCGCGCCAAGGATCTGAGCGAACAACAGCTCTCTCACATTGTCCACGCCATTCAGGACGGCAAGTACGTCATCGAGGGCGACCTGCGCCGCGAAGTCGGCATGAATCTCAAGCGCTTGCAGGGCATCAAGTGCTATCGCGGCATCCGCCACCTGCGCGGCCTGCCGGTGCGCGGCCAAAGGACCCAGACCAACGCCCGCACGCGCAAGGGGCCCCGCAAGACCGTCGGCGTCGTCCGAAGTCCAACCGCCAAGACCGGCATCCATTGATTCCTATCGTTCACCTGTCACTCGTTTATCGTCATCTGACTCATGGCCGAAGAACCTAAAAAAAAGGCTGCTCCCAAGAAGGAAGCCAAACCCGAAGGCAAGCCGGAAGCGGCCGCTGCCAAGTCCGAGTCCAAAGCTGCGGCGAAGCCCGCGGGCGAAGCGCACCCGGCCAAGGGTCCCCGCAAAGGACAGGCACCGCCCGCCGAGGGCGCTGCTCCTGCTGCTGAGGCGCCGAAACCCGCGGAGGGCGCTGCTCCCGCTGCTCCCGTTGCCGCCGTCGCGGCGCCTACCGCCGCGGAGTTGCTCGCGGACGACATGGCGGGCAAGAAGATCGTCAAAGCCAAGGGCGCCAAGAATATCATCAGCGGCGTCGCGAACATCCTCGCTACTTTCAACAACACCCTCGTCAGCATCACTGACATGCAGGGGCATGTCATCGGCTGGTCGAGCGCCGGGCGCGTTGGATTCAAAGGCTCGCGCAAGAGCACGGCCTACGCGGCGCAGCAGGTCGCTCAAGACGCCGCCCGGCAGGCCATGTCCCATGGCATGCGCGAGGTCGAAGTCCGCGTTAAAGGCCCTGGGTCTGGCCGCGAGTCAGCCATCCGCGCCTTCCAGGCGATCGGACTGGAGATCACCGTGATCAAGGACGTCACGCCTGTGCCGCACAACGGTTGCCGTCCCCGCAAGAAGCGCCGCGTGTAACCCTGAGATCCCAACCTGCAACGAAAATAATCTAAGTATGGCTCGTTATACTGGTCCTCGCGTCCGCATCAGCCGCCGATTCGGCGTGCCGATCTTCGGCCCCTCGAAATATCTGGAGCGCCGCAACTATGGTCCCGGCGTCCACGGCCCCAAGTCCCGCCGCAAGCACACCGACTACGGCCTTGGACTGATTGAAAAGCAAAAGCTGCGTTATTATTACGGCCTGATGGAACGCCAGTTCCGGGGCGTCTATGAGCGCGCTTTGAAGCGCCGCGGAGTCACCGGCGAGCAGATGCTGCAGATTCTCGAGACGCGCCTGGACAATGTCGCCTATCACCTGGGCTTTGCGAACACTCGCGCCGCCGCCAGGCAACTGGTTGCCCACGGCCACGTCCGCGTCAACGGGCGCAAAGTGAACATTCCTTCCTGCGGCCTGAAGGTCAACGACGTGATCGAGATCAAGAACTCGAACGCCGCCCGGCAATTGGCGACCAAGAACCTCGAAAGCGCCGGCAGCCGCGCCGTGCCGGATTGGCTCTCTTTGAACAAGGAAGCCCTCAAGGGCGTCGTCATGCGCATACCGACCCGCGACGAGATACAGCCCATTGCCAACGAGCAGGCCGTGGTAGAATTTTATTCCCGCTAATATTAACCTGCCTCCCGCGTGGGAGGCGCAACGCAATTACACGGGCTTGGCCGGCCGCGGGAATACAACCGGCGGAGCCAGATTAAAATTGCCAGAAAGAATAGTATGCCAGTACGTCTAGGACGCTTCGAAATGCCCAAGCGGTTGATCAAGGAAGACTCAACTGCCACCGAAACCTACGCCAAGTTCATCGCCGAGCCCTTTGAAACCGGCTACGGCCACACCGTTGGCAACTCCCTGCGCCGCGTGCTCCTTTCCTCCCTGGAAGGCGCCGCGATCTGCTCGATCAAAATTGACGGCGCGATGCACGAGTTCACCACCGTCGAGGGCGTCGTCGAGGATGTGACCGATATAGTCCTGAACCTCAAGAAGGTCCTCCTTAAGGCCCACACGCGCGACCCGCAGACCGTGATGCTCTCCGTCAACAAAGAGGGCCCGGTTACTGCCGCCGACATCTCGCTGAACCAGAACCTTGAGCTGGTTAATCCGACCCAGCACATCTGCACCCTCGACAAAAAGAAGAAGTTCGAGATGGAGCTTGAGATCAAGGTCGGGCGCGGTTACCTGCCCGGCGACGAAAACAAAAAGCCCAACCAGGCCATCGGCGTCATCGCCATTGATTCGCTGTTCTCCCCCGTCACGCGCGTCCGCTACGCCGTCGAGAACGCCCGTGTCGGCCAGCGCACCGATTACGACCGCCTCCTGCTGGAAGTCTGGACGGACGGCCGCATCTCGCCTGACGACGCCCTGACCCAGGCCTCCGCCATCCTCCAGCATCACCTGGATGTGTTCGTCGGCTACGACAAGAACGCCGTCGAGTTCGAGGAAGTGGTGGACAAGCAGGACGAAGAGAAGACCAAGATGAAGAAGCTTCTCAACATGAGCGTCAACGAAATCGAGCTCAGCGTCCGTGCCGCCAACTGCCTCAACAACGCCAATATCACCACCGTGGGCCAGCTTGCCATGAAGACCGAGCAGGAGATGCTCAAATACCGCAACTTCGGCAAGAAGTCCCTCAACGAAATCAAAGACAAACTCGCCGGCCTCGGCCTCGCCCTGGGCATGACTTTCGAGAGCGACATGCTCGAAACCCCCAAGACCGAGGACCTGACCAAGCCTGCCGGCACATAATTCAGCGACTCTATGCGACACCTTAAGCGAACCGCCAAGTTGGGCCGCACCGGGCAGCACCGGAACGCGATGCTCGCCAACCTGGTTTGCAGCCTCATCGAACATAAACGCGTCACGACGACCCTGGCCAAGGCCAAGGCCGCCCGTTCTGTGGCCGAGAAGATGGTTACCCTGGGCAAGAGCGGCACCATTCATGACCGCCGCCTTGCTGCTGCCCGGCTCCATCAGGAGGACATCGTCAAAATCCTGTTCGACGAAATCGCCCCCTCTCACAAGGACCGCCACGGCGGCTACACGCGCATCATCAAGATGAATCAGCGCGCCGGTGACTCCGCCCAAAAGGCCATCCTCGAATGGGTGGACTATGGGATGGCCGCAGAGACCCCCGTGGGTGAAAAGCCGGCCGAGGAAACCAAGCCCACGGAAGAAAAAACCGAAAAGACCGAGGCCAAAGCCGAGGCCGCCAAGTAACCTCCGCCTTAATCCGATTCGTCTCAAGGCCCGTGCTTCGCCGAGCACGGGCCTTGTGCTTTTGCCCATCCGCGTGCCGCGTCTCTTCCTATGCGCCAGATGCTATTTGTCAGCGGCTATTGGCCATCCCGGCTGCGGTTGAACCCAGCCATGCCGACGTGTGGCTGGGTTGAGTCACGATGGCTCAGTCACCTACAAGAACAGCCCTTCTCAGCCGCCCCCGGCCAGTGCCTTGGTTGACCTCAGGAACCTGTAGCCATTTCGATTGACACTGGCCTCGTGCCTTGCGCGGGCGAGTCTCCCCGTAGTCCCTCCCTATCCACGCCGGACACACACCGTAGGTTGAAACTGAACCTACGGTGTGTGTCGGGAGGGGCTACGGAGGATACGGTGCGGTGCCGGTGGGGTAGGGTGCGCAAGTGTAAGTGGCGATGGCCTAGTAACTTCCGGATCCGCGCACGAGGGCAACGATTGGTTCGAGCTTGGGCATGGCGGGTCTCGGCTCGGGAACGCGGGCCGAAGGACCGGTAACTCTGGTCATGTCTGTAAGCATCTGTGGCTTCAAGCTTTACTCTTTCTGTAAGCGCCATTCCCCTGAAAGGGCGGCAGAAACACGGCTCAGCCGCCCGCCAGCACCTTCTTCCGCCAATTCTGCACGCTCGCCGGGATGCTGTCGCCGGGCTTGAGCACCCATTCATCGAACCACACCCTCAGTCTGTCCTGCCGCAACCGCTCCCCCAGCGCCCGCACCACCTCCTTATCCTTCGCGCTGTGGCTCAGGAAAACATCGTAGGGGAATTCGTTGGGCATGACAAAAGAGTTCCGTGGAGAGGTTTAGGGTCCCGTAACAAACTGGCGATACTCCTCGCTGACAGTTCTTTTCACATTGGCATTGGTGAATTCACCAGAGCGCACTGGCGACGTGTCGCAGTAGGCGACCCAAGGGATGGTGAATTCATCGGCGAGGTGTCGATAGAAATCGGGGCGAAGCCTGAGTGAATGGAGTTTGCGACTCAGTTGTGGCAAGATTGGCATCCACTGAGGATTGCCGTAGCGGGGAAATCCAGCTTGCACGGCGCCAGTAAACTGGGCGATGTGGTTGTCGAAAGCAATGCCTCCGTCGTCGTTCTCTTCATTCTTGTCGAGCAATTCTGACGGGACCTTGGCAAAGCAAACGACGTGGTGCGCGATGGCTTTGCCTCGATTGAACGCTCGAATGTGCATCAAGTGCTCAGGGTATGGTGCCTGCTCCTGCCCGGGCAGCGCCACGGGATACATGCTGGAAGGTGACTTCATTTCGCATACGATTTCAGCCTCCAACTCAATGATCGGGTGTGTGAGGCGGTTCATTACGTCCCGGAGTTCGTAGTCCTCCATTGGCACGGCCATGAAATTGTGGCGCTTATAGTACCGCTTGTCAGCGGCTTGATGCGCGGTGTCGCCCTGCGGGATGCTGACAGCGTAAGCGATATGGTTGGTTGAGGAGGTCAATGGGATTGGGACTATCTCGATTCCGTCGATCTTCGGCTGGATTCGCTGGATCACCTGCTCCAGCGACTCTCTTGAGAACTGTGTGCGATCCACTGGTGCAAAAGCTGCAGGAAGGTGTTTTGTCGTTGCAGTTGGGCCTTCGGCGATCCCGTAAATAATGAGGCCACCTGCCGAGTTGGCGAAAGCGCTGACATCTTTCGTGATTTCGTCGCGCTTCTTATCATCGCGTGCGAGGGCAGCGCCGTGCTTGTATTCGAGCGAGATCGACTCTTCGACTTGTCCGGTGATGAGTGATTGCAGGTCAGCTTCGGTTCGTGGCGTATTCATCGATGAACAATGCTGAGTGCGCTAGCATTTCGGTTCGAACGTGAGGAGCGTTGCAGGGTGTCCGGGTGTCCGCTATCGGTCAGCCGCAACGAAATGAACCGGCGCTCCTTGTTCAGCGGGCCGACCTGGATACTGCGGGGACTCCGCAGCACCCTGGAGAGCATCGATACACCCTCCTGTGTGAAGACGTATGGCAGATACTTGAAATGCTGGCCACGCTTTAAGGTTCCCAATTGGAACCTTAAACATTCCGCCTCCTCCGCCGTTAGCTGAAACATGAAATCCGTGGGAAAGTGGTCAGGATTGCGCTGGACGCCCTTGTTGAGGTTCTTGGTTTCAACGCCATAGAGCGCAGCCAAATCACGGTCCAGCATCACCCGCTGGCCCCGAATCAGCAGGACGGCCTGCTCAATTTGTTCCGATTGAATCAGCTCCGCCATCATCGAACCTCGGGCGCATCATGGGCCGAAGGGGCGGGATTGTCACCTGAATTCGGAGCGCGGTCCAACCTCCGCCCGTCTTCTCATTCCCCGGCCACCCGTTTGCCAAGCTGCCGTTTGCCGTGTAAGGTGCGTCCACGGATCAGTACACACTTTAGAGCATGAGAATCACCACACATCTCGACTATGAAGTCATTCTCGCAAACACGGCCCGTCCGGTCTGTTTCGCCGTGCAGTTCGAGGCGCCCGTCCTGGGCAAGGCGCGGCCCAAGCCGGCTGCGTTCTGCCTCGTGCTGGACCGCAGCGGCTCGATGAACGGCGAGCCCTTGGCCAAAGCCAAACAGGCGGCCCTGCTGGCCGTGCGCAATCTTCGGCCCGACGACAACTTCGGCATGGTGATCTTCGACGACGAGGCGCAGGTCATCGTCCCCTGCCAACCGGCGGCGAAGAAGGAAAGCTTCATCCAAGCCATAGGAGGCATCGAGGTGGGCGGAAACACAAATCTGACGGGCGGCTGGATGCTTGGGCGGGATGAACTGCAGAAGGCGCCTCACGAGGCGTCCCGGCGCTTGCTGTTGCTCAGCGACGGCTTGCTGAACCGGGGCATAATCGAGCCGGCGGCTGTCCAGCAGGTGGTCACTGCTGGCATGCAGCAGCAGGGAATCCGCACGTCGTGCCTGGGCTTTGGGGCCAACTACAACGAGGACCTGATGACCGCGATGGCGCAGGTCAGCGGGGGCCAGTTCTACGATGCGGATGCGCCGGAGCGGTTCCCGGCCATCTTCGAGTCCGAGCTGGACGGCTTGCAGAAGCTGACGGTGCAGAATCTCCGGCTGCGGCTGCGGCGGCTGGACTTCTGCGAAGCGGTGCAGCCTTTGACCAATTGTCCGGCAGTGGAGCGGCCGGAGGGATGGACGGAGTTCTTCCTGGGGGACTTGGTTAGCGGCGAGAGCCGGGTGGCCTGCTTTGAGCTCAAGGTGCTGCCGTTGCCGTGGGTGGATGGCCAGCCGGTCGTGAGCCTGGAGGGCGAGCGCCTGCTGGAGGTGGAGATCGTGTATGACGAAATCGGCGAGACCGAGATCGCCTCCCGCACCGTGACGCAGGTCATGAGAATCCAGGCCACGCAGAATCCCGGCGAGGTCAGGCAAAAGGTGGAGGTCATTCCGTGGGTGGCGATGCAACGGGCCGGGCAGGTGATGCAAGAGGTGACCCGGCGTCTGGACGCCGGCAGGATGGACGAGGCAATAGACGCTTTGAACCAGGCCATAGCCTCTCTGAAGAGTTATGGGCCGGGGGCAGCGGTCGGCGAGGCCGTGCAACAGCTTGAAAGCCTCCTTGGCCGCATCAAGTCAGGAGACTGGTCTCTGCGCGAGCGCAAGCTCAGGCGGTACCAGAGTCACAGTTACCAGAAGATGAGTTCTCGCGAGCTTTGGTCATCCGGCGAACCTCCGCCGAGCTTCAAGCAGCCGCCGCCCAGCCCGCCAACACCACCCGCCACCCCGCCTCCGCCGACTGGCGGGGGAAGCCTGGCCTAATGAGGTTGGTGATTTATGGCAGCAAACACTATCCGGCTTCACCGCGTGCTCCGGGCGACGCCTGAGAAAGTCTATCGGGCATTCCTGGATGCCGACGCAATGGCGAAATGGCTCCCGCCAAATGGATTCACCGGCAAGGTCCACCACCTGGAGGCCAAGGTCGGCGGCACGCATAAGATGTCATTCACCAATTTCACCACCGGACAAACCCATTCGTTCGGCGGCACCTATCTCGAGCTGGTGCCTCACGAATGCATCCGGTACACGGACAGGTTCGATGACCCTAACCTGCCAGGGGAACTCCAGGTCACGATAAGCCTGAAGAAGGTATCGGTCGGAACCGAGTTGAGCATTGTCCAGGAAGGGGTGCCCGAGGTTATCCCGCCCGAGGCCTGCTATCTCGGCTGGCAGGAATCGCTCGGTCTGTTGGCGAAACTGGTCGAAGCGGATATTCCGGGTTAACGAGAGGGATTCCAGGGTTTCAGAGCCTCGTCACGCGGGCTGCTCCGGTGTCGGCGTTAACCGGTGCGCGCTTGATTCAGTGCTGAATCTGCAAGCGATAGAACGCCTTTATTGGGTCCGAAGTGTTCTGCAGCAGGACGGGCGACCAGCTCTGCAGGTCCACTGACTTCTCGACGCTGATGGCGAAGCTCCCGCTGGGGCCGGCGATCGCGCGCAGGTCGGGCAAGGTGAAGCCATCCTCGTCGAAGAAATAGGAGATGAACTTGGCATAAGGAAAGAACACCCCGCTGTTGAGAAACAACGTGCCTGGCCCGGTGAATTCGGCCGGATGGTTCGGCTCCAGCATGAAGCTCAGGCTGCCGCCGGCGCTGGTGAGGCTCGTAAAGCTGGCATTCACGCAGGCCGGCACCCCAAAGACGTGCATCGTCTTGGTGGACGCAATGGGTATTCCGATCGGGTCGTTGGCAATTCCCTGCGAGTAAATGGCCGAGTTGGTCAGGCGGTAGAAGGTGAAGAGAACCGCGTTGGAGAATATCAACTCCGCCGGGCCAGCCAGGGCGTAAACCGTCCCACTCTCCAGGGGCGCGAAGTAGCTCTGTATGAAGGGGGTACCGCTGCCGAGCTGGACCTGCGTGCTGTTGGTGAAATCCCCGAAGGTGGCGGTAATAATGATGGCGGAGTTCGTCGGCACCAGCAGCCGGTTCGTCGCCGTCGTGGGGCCGATGAAGGTTTCGCCGGATGCAAGGGTTGCAGCCGCGCTCAGGATTAGAACAATTGTGCGAATGGGCTTCATGAGAAAACCCTAATCCTGTCTTCCGGCCTGTCAAACGGCACGCTGGGATGAGGACGAGGCTGTTGCCCCCAGCCTAAGCCGTATCCATGCAGTTGGTTTTGGGGAGCGCACGCGCCTCGCGTGCTGCCAACGGCGCCCCGCCGTTGGTGCTATTGCCCACGGGCGGCTCATTGTTTGGTGGCCCATCCAGACCAGGAAGCATTCGCGGCGGGGCGCCGCGAATTACACGCGGGGCGCGTGTGCTCCCCGATTCCAACCGAATTGTTACAGCTGCGCCGTATATATGCACGAAGGAACCGCGAATGGACGCAATGGCGGTTCAAGTAACCGATTCTGTGGACCTATAGAGGGTGGAATGAAGATGAAATCACAATCGCACGCGCTGCCTATCGGCTGCGGGCACCAGTTTCATCAGGAGCAGCATCGGCCAGCCGACATACCTGGCTGCGCGGGGAGAGCGCGCGGCCAAAGCGGCATCCGCGGCGTGCTCGCTCACGTGCTCCAGCTTAAGGCCGGCACGGGTGGCAGCCATGAGGTAGTCCGACATCTGGTGCGTGTGGCTGGCGGGGCTGATGCGGCGGCCCGTCGCGAGCTCAATAAACCGCGCCTGGACGCCCCGCAACGACATCGCCGGGTGCATTACCGAGACGATGACGCAGCCCGAAGGCCGGCAGAGCCGTCGCAATTCGCGGAAAAACTTGTCCAACACCGCGATGTGGTCCAGCACCAGGCAGCAGAAGATACGGTCAAAGGCTGCCCTTTCCAGCGGGAACGGCTTGGCCAGGTCATGGCGGACGAAGGTAACGGCGTCGGCGCCAGGTTTGGCGCGGGCGCGCTTCAGCATGGCCGCCGAGAAATCCACGGCGGTGACGCGCGCGCCCGCGGCGGCCCAACGGAGCGCATGCCGGCCTGTGCCGCAGCCGATGTCCGCCAACGTCAGGCCCGCCACTTTTCCGGCGAGCGGAGCTATGTGCCTCTCCTCCAGCAACACCAGTGGGTTATCCTCGTCGTCATAGACCTCGGCCCAGCGGTCATAGCCGGCCCGCGTCGGTACGATCTCCATGTCGGTCGTCTTCGACCGGGAATTCCTTCGCTCAGTCTCACGTTTCACGTCTCGCACTCTTTTCGCAGAGTGCGCGCGAAACGTCGAGCGGAATGCGGGCTTGGAGGGGACTCAGGCCGCGCGAGACCAGGCCTGTTGCATGGGGGCGCCGAAAGCCACGGCCTCCGGCACTTCGACCAGCTTGCCGCTGCGCACGTCGTAGATGAGCCCATAGATAGGGATCTCGGCTGGGACCAGCGGGTGGTTACGCAGGCGGCGAACGTCTGCCACCACGCTGTCGTGCTGGTCGGTGATGGTCAGCCAATCAATGAAGTCGCCCTCGCTGGAGCCCTGTCCGTTGCCCGGGTCACGCCACTCCTTGCCGTCGAACGTGGCCGTTTGCAGGCTGCTGGCCAGCAACCGACGCATCACGTCGTCGGTGAACGTTTGCATGCCGCAGTCCGTGTGGTGAATGACGAACCATTCGCGTGTGCCGAGCAGCTTGTAGGAGATCACCAGCGAGCGGATGGCGTCATCGGTCGCGCGCCCTCCGGCGTTGCGGATGATGTGCGCGTCCCCTTCGGCCAACCCCGCGTACTGGGCGGGGTCCAGCCGTGCGTCCATGCAGGTAAGAATTGCAAAATGCTTGGCTGGAGGCATGGGCAGCTTGGCTTTCTCGCCAAAGCTCCCCGCGTAACGGTGATTGGCGGCCATCACCTGGTTATAGATCTGGCTCACAAGAACTTAATGAGTTCCAATAGGCATATTCTAGCTCCGGCCTCCTCCTTCGCTAATGGGGTGAGTACCCCAGCCGGGCGGCCCTAACGGAATGGCTAATAGCAAATGGCCAATGGCAACTCCGGCCAATGTGTCCGGGTCAGAGAGTTTGTGCGGGGCGGGAAGAGACAGCGCCCTGGCGCGCGGCGCAAATACGGTTCATGGTGGTGATGTAAAGGACGCCGTTAGCGGCGATGGCGGTCGAGCTGATAGGGGTATGGAACTCGACCGTGCTCAGGAGCTTCTTGTCCCGGCTGGCAGCGAACAAGTAGAAGGCACCGCTGCGGGTCCCGAGGTAAACCTTGCCGTCAGCGACCAAAGGCGATGCCCAGACCTCCCCTTCGAGTTCGTGCGTCCAGCAAGCTTTGCCTGTGCGCGCGTCCACGCAATGAAACGTGTGCCCGCAGTCGGCTGTGAAGGCCAAGCCATCGTAGATCGCGGGAGTGGACAGGACGTGCCTTCGCAGGGGGTATGACCAGACGAGGCCGTTCGTGGTGATGTCGCCTGCGCCCGTGGCATCAATGCACTTGAGCCAGGCTTCGTTCTTGCCCCACCAGATGTCGCCGCCGCCGGCGACGTAAAGGCGGTTGTCGTAGAAGACCGGCATTCCGTAGAAATTGCTTGGGCCCTCGCGGCGGTTGCTGTTATAGCGGTGCACGTTGGTCTTTGGGGCTGAGGGGTCGAAGTCAAACTGCCAGACGAGGCGGAGGGAAATGGGGAAATGGAGTGGTGGAGTGGTGGAGTGTTGGGTGGCGGCGTTCGTGGGCATTATTCCATTACTCCCATAATCCATCACTCCGTTGGTCAGCGCCTCGAAGGCATACACGATGCCGTTGCCTGCGGCGAAGAAGACCAGCGGGCGGCCATTGACGGTGGCGAGCGAAGGGGCTGACCAGGTGCCGTGAAAGATGTTGGGAGCGATGTGCTCGTTGTCCCGCGCGAGGAGGCGGCCTGTGCGCTTGTCCAGCACGACCAGGCTCGGGGCGTCCGGCGTGCGGATGCGACGATGAGTGTTGTCCACGCCGGTGCCGGTGTTGAAGTAAAGGCAATCGCCGTGAATGAGGATGGAGCTGTGGGCGGCATCGTGCGACCAGATGCCGGTACCCGTGGGGAGGTCGAACCTCCAGAGAATGCGTGGAGCCGGAGCACCGGCCGGCAGGTTGGTTTCTCCATTCGACATTCTTCCTTCCGCCTCCACTTCCAGGCAGAGGACCTCGCCGCGGTTGTTGACGAAATATGCGCGGCCTTGCTCGACCGTGACGGGCGAGCAGATGCCGCTGTTGGGCCAGTCGAAGTAAATATCCTCGTCCCGCTTGGGGAAGGCGAGTTGCCAGAGGAAGCGCCCGGTCTTTTCGTCAAAGCACATGAGGACACCGCGGTCACCTTGCTGAGCCGAGTCACGCGGGTGGCCATTGTTGGTGCCGATATAGACGCGACCGCCGGCGACGACCGGCGTGGCATGGGTTTCGGTGCCGAGCTCAGCAGACCAGAGGATATTGCTGCCGGTGCGTGGGTCGAAGGAGTCGGGCAGGCCACGCTCGGCGGAGACCATATTGCGGGTCCAGGCTTGTCCCCAGTGCGACTGATCGGCTGCCCGGGCGAGGAAAGGCAGGGTTCCCCATGCCAGGTAGCCTATCGCCAGGGGCCAAAGGACGCTTCGGTTCATCGGATGCGCGGGAACAGGGAACCGGAACCAGCTCCCGCCGACAAGCACATCCGGCGCGAGCTCAACGGGAGATATCGGCCTGCCTGAGGGTGCGGAACTGGTGGCGGCGCAAGACTTGTTCGGCCAGGTCGTTATCCTCCATGCTCAGGGCGAGCATGGATTTGCCCTGCGGGTGGGGGATAAAGGAGTAAAGATAGTTAATGTTCAGTTCAGCTTGCAGCAACGCGGCCATAAGGCGGTTCAGTTCGGATGGGTTGGCCTCGACGACCACCAGCCCGCTCTCGTTGAATGGGAACCCTTCGCGCACAAGCAAATCTCGCGCGCGGTCCGGATCGTCCACTATGAGGCGGATGATGGCGCTGTCGGTGGTGTCGAGGACCATAAGGGCAAGGACATGCACGTCATAGGTGCCGAGCAACGCGATGAGATCATGCAGGCGCCCCAGCCGGTTGGGCGTGAAGACCGAGAATTGAATGGCCCACTCGGGATGTCTGGCTGCAGCCGTTTCCGTTGGCATACCGTAACCTTACCATAAGTCCGGGAGTTTGCAGGCTTCCGGGAGGGCGCAAAGCTGAGGTCCGAAGGGCGAAGGAGCCGGCGACCGGGCGTTCGGCTGGTTCTGCCGGGCAACGGGTTCAGCCGTACCAGGGGCGCGTGCGCTTGCTGTTCGGGCCGGAGACGGCGGCGATGACGCGGCGGGCCAGCTTGGCGTCCTCCTCAATCTGCCAATCGAACATGCCTACAAGCATGAAGTCCGCGCCATTGTTAAACGTGTAGGGGAATGCGACTCGCGGCGGGATGGCGCCAGCCGCGAGGACCTTGAAGGCGATCCAGGGCTTCTTAACCGTGGCCATGAAATCAATCACCGCCTGGGGATCACTGCACCAGGAGTTATCGTGCGGGCCGACGGCGTCCTTTTCGCCGGGACGGGGCGCGGTGAAATACTCGTGCGAGTGGAAGGTCTTCTGGTAGAAGTCCACGTCCAGCTTGGCCTTCTCGCATTCCACAATGACGCGCAAATCGTGGGCAGCAACTCCGGCTACGCGCTTCTTCGCTTTGATCAATTGCACCGTCTCGCCCACTTTATCAAACTGACCCTGGGCGAGCAGGGACTCGGCGGTGTCGCCCGTGATATGAATACCCGCGGCCCCTTCATCCACGGCCTTTTGGATCTGAGAGTAGCCGCCGTCGGCGTCGAGGCGCACCTGGGCGACCCACTTCATCTTGCCGCCGCATTTCCAATGGTTGAAGAGCTGCGCGTTCTCCTGCATGACCCAGGTGTTGATGGCGGTGATGCCCTGGCTCTCGCCAAGTTCCAGCGTTTCCCGAATCTTAGCTTCGGTGTTATAGCGCCGTGCGAGCGTTGACACGTAGGCGAGCTCACGTGAGTGCGACCAGCCGCCGATGAGGTTTCCACCCATCATGAGCCGGCTGAACTCCTGGCCGCCAATCTTGCCCGTTGGCATTGTGCTGCGAGAGGACTCAGGTGAAGGGTTGGTCGCCGCCGGCTGCTCGCTTGGGGAGTTAGTGTCCGCGCGCAGGGCCAGGGGGACCGCAACGGAAGCGAGCAGGGAGGACTTTACGAAGCCACGTCGTGAGATTTGCCGTGCCATAACCTAATCTTTAGCCGCTCCACTGGTGTTTGTCAACGCCTGTGGCGGCCTGTGCCTGCCAGTAAACAATGCCATTTGGCCGAGCCTGGGGGTTCGGAATCTCTACACCGGCGCTAAAGGGTGAACCCGAAACACTTGGCGGCCTAAGAAATCATTGCCCCGATACTGGCATTCCCGACAGAATGCGCGAGTCTATCAGCGTGAGCACCGCAACTTTAACTCGCTCCGAGGCGCCGTCCCTTGCGCCGGCGCCCAGCGTGGATCCTTCACGCCCTGTGGCCCGTCCAAGACCCAGCGCGCTCAAGCTGCTGGGCGAGGTGCTCCATCATGGTGGGCCAGGGTATCTGCAGTTCGCCATTACGAACATCTGCAATGCCAAGTGCGACTTCTGCGGGTTCGCCGTTGACCGGTTCGATCCCAAGCAGCGCCGTAGCGTGACCTTGCCGGAAGCGCGCGACGTCATTGACATCTGCGTAAAGAACCACATCGGTTACCTGCTGTTCGTGGGCGGCGAGCCGCTGGTCCACAAGGACTTGCGCGCGATGACCCGGTATGCCGCCGAGCGGGGCATTCATCCGATGATCTGCACCAACGGCTCGCTGTGGACAGAGCAGAACATGCGCGACCTGGCCTCCGACGGCTTGTCCAGCGTCATCATGTCCATTGATGCGCACGACGTGGCAAAGCATGAGAAGAACCGCGGCTTGCCCGAGGTGTGCCGCAAGATCAAGCGCGCGAACGAGGTGTTCCAGGAACTGGGCGTCCAAACCACCGCGAGCGTCACGGCGAGCAAGCTGATTGACGACTACGACAAGCTGCCTGCCTTCCTGACGGAACTGGGCTTCAAGAGCTGCACCTTCAGCTATCCGCTCAGCAGTCTGGCCTCCAGCTACCTGAGCTTCAGTGACTCAACCCTCGTCAGCTACAAGACTGAAGAGCTGATCCAGGTATTCGAGAAGATCAAGCTGATGAAGCGGCACAGCAGCTTTCCGGTGGTGAACCCGATGGAATCCCTCACCGAAATGCAGCGGCATTTGCGAAAGCAGCCCGAGAAATTCGGCTGCCTGGGCGGGCACAAATACTTCTACCTCGATTGGCACCTGAACCTCTACCGGTGCCACTTCTGGGAGACGCCGATGTGCAATATCTACGACTTCGACCAATCGAAGCTGATCCGTGATGGGTGCACCCGCTGCATGATTGATTGCTACCGGGACCCGAGCGTGCTGCAGTTCGTGGCCATCAGCGCCAGCGACGCGTGGAACAATCTCAGAAAGGGCCGGCTGCTCGCCGCCGCACGGCACGTCTTCGACTCCCGGAACCTAACCTCGTTGAAGGCGGTCTGGGAGGATCGTAAATGGATCGGCGGCGTTTAGCGTAACAGGCTATTGGCCCTGGATACGGTAGTACGCGGCACCCGCCGTTGGCGTCAGCGGCATCGAATTGGTGCTCACCGGGCCGCCGACATTCACCCATCCGGAGCCGTTGACGCTCGTCGCCATTTGCACCTGGTAAGGCGGAGTCCGCCCGGACCAGGTCAGCCATAGGTTCCCTCTCTGGCTGACAATGGCCGCCACGATCCACGGCGAGGGCACCACCGTGATATACATGGTCGCAGTGCAGGACCAGCCATTGTTGTCGAACAGGCTGACCGTGAAGATGTTGGTGCCTATGTCGGGAACGCCCGGCATGCCGGAGAGCGTGCCGTCGCTGCCGACGTTGAGCCAGGCCGGGCCGCTGAGTTTGGAGAAGAACACCGTGTCCCCGGATGGGCGGATGCAGTTAGCCGTAAGGGAGGCGGAATACGGCGCGCTCGCAGTCGCCACCGCCTGCGTGAAGGGATTGGTGAGGAACATGGGCAGGATGAGCCGGAAGACGAGGCCATCGCCCGTGCCGGCGGCGCCATTGTAATTGGGGCCCCCGTATTCCGCGGTGCCGCAGAAGGAGCCATCGCGGGCCTGGATAACCGGGGACTCCGGATTGGCGCCATTGGCGCCATTGAACCAGACCACGGTAGTCAGGACGCCGTTGGTGGTGATGCGAAAGACGGTGCCCTGGTCGCCCCAGCCGCCCTCAAGGGTGGTGCCATACAGGTTGCCGTCCGTAGCTTGGAACAAACCGGCGCTGGGATATGCACCGTCGTCGTAGCCGAAGGAGTAAAGCGTCGTCAGGGTGCCGTCAGGTGACATGCTAAAGACAGTGCCATAGCCGTTGGTGCCGCCCTCGCTGGCAGTTCCGTAGAAAAGGCCGTCGCTAGCCTGCACCAAGGCTCCGAGCGGATAGCCTCCGCTATTGTAGTCGAAATTGACCAGGGCGGTAAGTGCACCATTCGTGGTGATGCTGAAGACAGTGCCGTTGCCGTTGCTGCCACCCATGTAGGTGCAGCCGTACAGCAGGCCATTGGAAGCCTGAATCAAAGGCGCGATCGGATAAGCGCCGTCGGCCAGTCCGAAGGAGTAGAGCGGAGCAAAGGCGCCATTAGTAGTGACGCTGAAGACACTGCCATAGCTGTTGGTGCCGCCTTCGTAAGCAGTTCCATAGAGCTTGGCATCGGCACCCTGGACGAGGCTGGCGGCTGGATAGCTGCCATCATCCCCGCCGAGGAACGAGTAAAGCGGCTTAAGGGCCCCGGTGGAAGTTAATCTGAAGATGGCGCCGGAAGAGTAAGTGCCACCCTGAAATCCCGCGCCGTAGAAGCCGCCATCCACGCCCTGCACCAGGCCGGCGTAGGGAGAGCTGCCATCCACGCCGTTGGTGAAGGAGTGCAGGACGCTGTATGAGCCCGAGGTGGATATCTTGAAGGCCAAGCCGTAGTCCGCTGTACCACCGTTCAGGGCAGTGCCATATAAGAACCCGTCCTTGGCCTGGATCAGGCCCGCATAAGGGTTGAGGCCGCTGCTGCTGCTGCTGCTGTTGAAGGAACGCAAGCTGTAGAAGAAGGACCCCGGCTGGGTGACCGGCACAACCGTGAGAACCGCTCCGTCGCTGGTCACCTCATCAATGGCATTGCTGACGACAATGGAATAGGTGCCGGCGCTGGCCGCGCTGACGTTGTTGAGGGTAAGGGTGCTGGTGCCCGAGCCAACAATCGTGCCGCCGTCCGTCAGGTTCGCGCCATTCTTCTGCCACTGGAAGTAAAGAGGTGCGTCGCCGACTGCATCCACGGTGAAGGTCGCAGTGGCGCCGGCCAGCACGGTCTGATCGTCCGGGCCCGAGATGATATAGGGCGGCGACACAATGATTTGCAGGGCGGCGCCGACGCTGGTGACCGAACCAGAGGTATTGCTGACCACGACGGAATAGTTGCCGGCGTCAGTGATGGCGATATTGGTGAGCACCAGGGTGCGCGCACTGGAGCCGGAGAGGCTGCCCCCATCGCTCAGAGGCTTGCCATTCTTGCTCCATTGATAGGAGACGGGCAGGCTGCCGAAGGTCGCGACGTTGAAAGATACCGAGTCTCCCAAGTAGGCGAGCTGAGTCTGGGGTTGCCTGGTAATTTGCAGCGTCGAGTTGATGCTAAGGCGGAAGATGGCCCCTTCGCCGCCTTGGCCGCCGTTGGCGGTGGTGCCGTAGAGGTTGCCGTCGGTGCCCTGGGCAAGGGTGCATTCAGGGTTAGCGCCCTGGTAGTCGTCAAAATTGGCAATCGTAACCAGCGACCCACCCGGAGGGATCATGAAGACCGTGCCGTATCCGTAGGTGCCCCCGGCCTCAGTCGTGCCATACAGGTTGCCATCACTGCTCAGGAGGAGCCCGCCATACGGGTTGCCGCCATCGTCCTCGCCGCTGAAGGAATATAGGGAGGTCAGGGTGCCATCGGAGGTCATTTTGAAGACGGCGCCCGCGCCGTTGGTGCCGCCGTAATAGGTAGTACCATAGAACGTGCCGTCGGTATCCTGGACGAGGCCGGCGATGGGATTCCCGCCATTCTCATAGTTGAACGAGGCGATCAGACTGACAGCGCCCGCAGAGGTAGTTCGGTAAACCGTTCCCCAGTCGCCGTTGGTCCCGCCGTTCTCGGCAGTGCCGTAGAAGTTGCCATCCGTGGCCTGGATCAACTGGGAAGAAGAATAGGCGGCGTTCTCACCGTTGAACGAGTGCAGGGTGGAAAACCCATTGGCGGAAGTGACACGGAACACTGTGCCGTAGCCCGACAGGCCGCCTTCCAGCGTCGGACCGTAGAAGTTACCGTCGCGGCCCTGGACCAAGCCGGCGGCAGGGAAGCCGCCGCTGGTGGTATAATTGACTGCGGCCAGGATGGTAGTCACGCCGTTGGTGGTCATGCGGAACAAGGTCCCGTAGCCGGACGAACCACCCTCGTAATTGGCGCCGTAGAGGCTGCCATTGGTGGCCAGCATCAGCATGGCGTAAGGCACAGCGCCGTCGCTGCTGTAATTAAACGAATGCACGAGAGAAACGATGCCATTGGTAGCCATTCGAAAGACAGTGCCGTCGTCGCTCGTGCCGCCCAACAGGGCCGTGCCGTAGAAATTGCCATCCTTGGTCTGGACCAAACCAGCGTAAGGATTGTAGCCGTAGTTGGTGCCGGCGAAGGAGTACAGCGCGTCCAGCGCAACGCCGGGCGCCGTGACAGGAACCAGGGCCAGGGTGGCGCCGGTACTGGTCGCGGAGCCAAGCGTGTTCGTGATCACGACCGTATAGGTGCCGACAGTGGCGGTGGTGGCATTAGTCACGGTCAAGGTGCCGGTGCCGGAGCCGAGGATGCTGCCCCCATCAGTCAGGTTGGTTCCGTTCCTCTGCCAGCGGTAGCTGAAGGGCTGCGTGCCTACGGCGGCCACGCTGAAAGCAGTGGTGGAGCCGGGCAGGACGGTTTGACTGGCAGGCTGCACGGTTATGACCGGCCGCCACGGGACAATGGACAGAAAGGCTTCGGTGCTGGTGGCGGAGCCCGCGGCGTTGGTGATAACAACCCAGTATGCGCCGACATTGGCTGGGAAAACGTTGCTGACGGTAAGCGTGGCAGCGCCCGAACCCGAGACGTTGCCGCCATCGGTCAAGTTTGTCTGGTAAACCCCGTTATCGAACCACCACTGGTAATACTCCAAGGCATTCGTGGCAGTGCCAACGGTGAAACTCGCCGTCTCGCCCTGGAATACCGCCTGGCTGACGGGCTCTGAAGTGATGACCGGCGGAGTGACAACGGCCAGCGTAACCTGACGCGTCTGGCCGAATGAGTCGCTGAGATTGCTGAACGCAAGCGTCGCCGTATAACTCCCTGCAGGCAGATACGTGGCCTGCACGTTGGCTACAACGGTGACGTTGGTGGCTGGGCCCCCTCCCGTGAGGGTACCCGAACTCGGATAAACAAACAGCCAGTTGGCGTCCTTGGTGACGGTCCAGTTCAACGACCCGCTGGCTTTGTTGGTCAGGGTGAACGTCTGGTTGGTCGGCGTCATGGGACCACCGACGGGGCCGGTGAAGAGCAAACTAGACGGAGTGATGCGGAGCGGTTCGGGAACACCAATCGAGTAAATCAGGTTGGTTCCCAGCGGCGTGCCCCAGCCGGTGCAGAGGTCGTACCCGGGGACGGCGGGGAACTTCGTAGGGCTGGAGGGGCTTTCATTATTGCCTACCGTGATGTCATGGAAGTTGGCGGTGAAGGCAGGGGTCTTGCCCAGGGCATAGACCGCCGGGTTAACAAAGCCAACCAGAGGCTCGCCGTTTGCGACCGCGGCCTGGTTGATTAACGCGGTGAAGCCCGCCCAGAGCGGCGCGGCGCAACTTGTGCCGCCGACGTCGTAGTCCTGACCGTCGGCCCGCACATACACATTGTCCGCCGGCATGGCAACGTCTGGTGTGTTTCTCATGGTCGTGGATCCCAGGTTGGCGACCATGCTGATGTTCGTTTGGTAGCTGGGAATGGCATAGTAGGTGCTAACGCCACCTCCGCTGCCGGTGCCACTGCCCCAGTTCCAGACCTTTTCCGACAGCCAGGCTCCCCCCGGTCCGGTCGTGGTCAGGGTTGTTCCGCCGACTTGTGTGATGTAGGGCGTGTCCCCGGGAAAGGGAATCGGGCCAGTATAAGCGTCGTCATCGCCCGAAGCATTGAAGAACGACTGGCCTTGGGCGGCCATTTCCTGGAAGATTTGATCCGCCACCGGGTCGGCTGGCCCGCCGGGAATATACCACGAACAGCTCATTTGCTTGGCCAGGTTGTCGGACGCCATGCGGTTCAGCACCGTGTGCCAGTTGGGACCTGTGTCCCAGATCCCTTCATAAACAATCAGCTCAGACATGCCCGGCGCCATGGCGATGGCCACCTCGATGTCCAGGCACACCTCGACATCGTCGCCGTCGCCGCTCGGCCGGCCGGTCGCTCCAGTCAGCAGGACATTCGTCAGCGTGACGCTCGGCAGCCCGGTTTTTGCTTCGTAATAGGCGATGTCGTTGGCATTGTAGCCGTCAAACTCCACCAGGCCCACGGTTTGCCCCGTGCCCGCAAACGGCGCCCCGGGCGCGTACGCAGCCCGGAAATCGTATCCCATGTAGGTGCCGCCCGGGCCGGACCCCGTGAGGTTTGTGGCCTTTTGCTCCTCGGCGATCAGGGTCGCTTTGAGGCGCGGCCGGGGCAAGGCATAATTGTTCAAGCCGCTGATGCCCAGAATGGGCACGGCCAGGTTCAACGAAGGCTCGACGTTGGGCGCGTAGAAGGTCCGGTGCTCGGTTGGATGCTGATACACCTGGAGGGTCACGTGGAAGGCCGCCTCGATCTGCACGACAGATGCGCTAACCTCCACGATCATGCGGTTGGGGTACGTGGCAGTGACGGCCAGACCGTGGGAATTGGCAAAGGCGATGACCGCCTGGTAATCCTGCTCCGCGGGGCCGAAGGCTTCGGTGAATTGCCCGGTGGTCAGAAACTGGTGGAAGTTGGTGCTCGCCGGGTCATAGAGTTGCTGGAGCAGGAGGTTCAGGGCTGCCTGGTTGCGCGCCGGCAGAGCAATGGCGAGCCTGAGCCGGTTCGTGCCGGCCAGTGGCTCGATGGGTTGCAGGTTGAGATTGGCCACCGCCGCCGGCACCTGTCCCCGCACAACCTGCCACGGCGCAGCCCAGCCGGGCGTGACACACAAAAGCCATAGAGCGCCCATCGTGGCCGCCATAATTGTTCTGCGGAACATCCGCCCGGCGTGATTTGACAAGCTTAGAGTATTCATAGGTATATCTGCTCAGGGATGATAGACAGCGCAAACGGTGAACCGTGTCGAGTTAATTCCCCCTTTTTCCCCGCCCCGCGCGCCGCCACCCCGGCAGGAACGCGTTGCCTGGCGGCAACCTGTGCCTCTCACAGGCCGTTGCCGCCCACGGCTATTTCATTTCGAGTTCACCAACACCTACCAACTGTCCTCACCCTACCCTATTACTTAAGCAATGCCGGCAAAAGGTTACCGACAAATTTAGCCTGTCAAACCGCCGGGCGGCCTGGCATCCTCATGCCGCAATGCAAGCGACGACTGATAGCAGCGCGCCCCCTTCCGCCCCGGCCTCCCAGAGCGGGGTGGGCAAATGGCTTGTTCACTACGTCGTGAATCCGCTTTACGGCCTGATGTTCGACCTCCGCGGCGGAATCTTCCGGACCGATGGCTGCCAATTCGTCATCCCCAAGGACATGAGCACCATCGGCTGGCGGGGCGCCGGTTTCGGCAGAGGCGACTATGAAAACAATGAGCGGGACCTTACCAAACGGTTTGTGCGGCCCGAGGACAGCGTGGTGGAATTGGGCGCCTGTCTGGGCGTCGTATCCTGCGTCACCAACCGGCTGCTGCGCGACCGCTCCCGGCATCTGGTGGTGGAAGCCAACCCGCTCCTGATCCCGTGGCTCTTCCGCAATCGCGAGCTTAACCAGTCCGGCTTTCTCGTCGAACACTGCGCCGTGGGCAAGCCCCCGGAAGTGACCTTCTATATCCATTCGACCGCCATCGTGGACGGCACCACCCAGAGGAAATCGGGACGGGGATACCGCCTGCCCTGCCGGTCACTGCGGGAGTTGCACGATCGCTACGGTCCATTCAATACCCTCATTGCCGATATCGAGGGAGGCGAACTGGACGTGCTGGAGGGCGCGGGCGATTTGCTCAAAACCTACCGCCTGGCGGTCATCGAGTTTCACCCGACGATCATCGGCGAAGACAAGGTGGCCCGCTGCCGGCAGATCCTGACCGATTGCGGGCTCCGGTTTGTGGGAAAGGCAGGGATCACGGAAGCGTGGCAGCGCGGGTGAGGATTGGCTGCCTGTTTCTTCGCAGGCGAAGTTTGCACCACTCCCGGATCACCAGCCACCGGGTAATCCAGCGTTCCGCCGCGATGTCGGGGGGTGGTTCGCCGGACGGCAGGTCTCGCAATTCATACCGGCTGCGGTCCGGGAAATAGAGATCCAGCTTCGGCTGCCAGGGCTCCCGATACAGGATGAAGGGGACTCGCGCGAAATACAGAATGGCCGCCAGCCCCGAAAAGAAGCAATGCCGCTCGCGCGCGGCGGCCATCCGCCGCACATTGTCCAGCACATCTTTCCGCAAGTCCAGCCGCGCTTCCGGCGCGGCTAGGATACAGGCCTGCTCGGTGGCCACCATTGGCTCGATCTCGGACGCGGGCCGGGAAGGGTGGCTCGGATCGCCTGGCTGACTCTCGTGCGAGCCGATGTCCAGCACCCAATCCGGGTCCCATCCCAGGCTGTGCTCCTGCGCCTGAAAGGGAGTGACAAATTTATTGGGCCACCAGCGAAAGCCCAGATTGAGGTAATCGCCTGCCACCCCATAATCCGCCGGGTTGAAGTGATAGGGCTGTCCGCCGCAGCCCTGGCAGCGCACCGGAAAATCAACCAGCGTCAGCCGCTCCGAGAACGTTTGGCGCAGGAGCAGGCTTTCCACCCGCTGGAACGGCACGAATCGCCGTGGCAACACCCAGTGGATTTTGCGACCGGTAGTACGATGGAGCCAGGCGGCGATTGGCCAGGCATAAACAAGATCGCCCAGCTTTCCACAATGGGTGAGGATGAGCGGCTTCAAGTGAGGGGAAACCGCGTCATGGCCTGTGGAAAGGGCAGGGCGCGCCTGTTGGACCGACGATCCTGCGGCATCGCTGTTGCGGGCCTGGCGAAGCGGAGCCATCCCGGCCGAAGGAGCAGTTGTCATAAGTCTTTGAGATACGCGACATGGTAAGTCTAGCAAAAGCGCAGAACGAGTCAAGGCTCATGCCGGGGCGCAAATCGTGCCCTGGATTGCCCGCGAACTGATACAAGGCGACGGTTGTGGATGGCTGTTCGCCATCGGTAGCGACCAACGTACATGGGGCATAAAGGCTGATACTCTGCTGTCGTAATTCGGGGCGCAACCCTCCTGAAGATTATCCTTGCAAGACTTCGGAAAGGCGAGTAAAAGGCACACAAGCAGATCTCAGTGGGTAATTAACAAGCATAAGGAATACAAATGAACATTACAAAGACAGCACATGCACTTTCCCTGCTCCTTGTCGGGATGGGGTTGGCGGTCAGCGGACATGGCCAGCCCATTCCCACAAATGGCCTGGTGGTGTATTACCCGTTTAACGGGAACGCCAACGATGCCAGCGGAAACGGCAATAACGGGACAGTCGAGGGGGCCACGCTCACGACCGACCGGTTTGGCAATGCCAACAGCGCGTACTACTTCAACGGCGTGAACGGCGACATCCTGGTTCCGGAAACATTCTTCAGCGCAACTGATGCGGTTTGGTCCGTGTCGGTGTGGATTACCTTGGATAGCGGGCCATACTCAAGCGCACAACAGATATATGAGAAGAGCTCTCTGAACGGCCAAATTGGAGTCGCTGTTCTATCAGGCCAGGTGGATTTCGCCATCAAGACCGCTTCAGGGGCTTTCTATATGGTCGGCGCCCCCCTGCTCACGAACAGTACGATGCACGTGGTTGGCGTTTACCAGAGAGGCCAGAGCATGTCTCTTTACATCAATGGGATTCTGAGCACCAATATCGCCGTCCCCGATGAGGACCTCTACACCACTAGTGATTACCTTGTCTCGGCGCTTGGATCTTATCACTACACCCTGGGTCCGTCTCAATGGTTCCGCGGAACGATTGACGATTTCAGGGTTTACACGCGTGCTCTCTCGGCCTCTGAAGTTCAGCAGTTGTATCATTTCGAGTCATCTGCTTGCCCGGTGCCGTTCATCACTTCGCAACCACAGGGCCAAGTGGGTTACTGGGGAAAGAGTCTCACCATGAACGTGGCCGCCGTGAGCGACCCACCGCTTGGCTACGCGTGGGTAAAGGACGGCATTCCGCTCCAGGGTGCGTCCGGATCATCGCTTGTACTGACGAATCTCCAGGCGACGAATGCCGGCAACTACTCAGTGGTGATAACCAACGGTTGCGGGCCCACTACCAGCAGCAACGCGTACGTGACGGTGAATCCCGCCGGGGTTTCCCTCGCCCTCTACTCGGGCGTGACGATTGATGGCGTAGTGGGATTGACTTATGGGGTCCAATACAACACCGATTTGAGCAACACGAACGGTTGGCAGGGCCTGGCCAACATCACTCTCAGTGTGCCGGCCGAGGTTTGGTTTGACCTCCAGCCCGCGACCCAGCCCCAGCGTTTCTACCGGGTAGTGCCGGGGCCGATTTCCATCCCCTGAGGGCGCACCGATTGTCACGGCGACCCGGACAACAGCCCCGGGTTCCTGAGAAGCGCTCTCGCTTTGGCCGGGCCGCGCCAGGCTCGTCCGGCCGGACGTGCTGGCGCAGATTCAGTGCATTGTGAAAAAGGTGGCTAGGTTGTTCGACGCCCAGGGAATGGGCGGGTGAAGAGGCTGGGCCAGGGCAGGCCAGAAGACAGGGCACCAAGGCGCGGCCCGTAAGGGCGCAACCGGTCAGGAGGACGAGGGCCAGGGCGGCGATAAGGGCAAGGAAGCCCGTGCCGCAAATGGTGGAAGTATCGGGTCGCATATTTGAGAAAAAAGGTGAGGAAACCGAGTTACCCCCCTTACGCTACCGTAGCAATACCGTGGCAATACCGTGGCAATACCGTAGCAATATGTCAGCGCACTCCCCCGCCGTCTGCGCCGCATCAGCCAACCTCCGACGCCCTTCGGGCTGCGTTTCTGCTCCGTCCTCTCGGTAGTCTCACCGTCGCACCTCTCATCCGGGGGGTTGAATGGTACTTAGCTAAGGCGTAAGTAACTCGGGCATAGGCACTTGCAGATCAGCACGGAATTCCCTGGCTGGGAAGCCTGGAGCCGGGCGCCCATCCACCTCGGTTGGTCTGGGCACTGGACGAGTCCCGAGATTGCCTAGACAGGCCCGAGACAGGTCCGAGACACGCGCTAGCTTAATAGTATTTCTATTAAGCTAGCGCGTGTCTCGGACCTGTCTCGTACGTGGCTATGCCGTGGCTAGCGCACGGCCTGCAAGTGCAACGGCCGCCCTCTTTGCGATCAAGCGTGCCCCGGAAAATGGGCAGGTTTTTTCATCCGTGTCCATTGGCCATGAGGCAACGCAGGGGTTTTTGGCGGAGTTTCGCCCCCGCTCCTAAGGCAAAACGGGCCTAAAGAAAACACAAAAAAGGGTTGCAGGGGCCATTGGCTTAGTGTAGAAACTGATGATAGCCATTAGTTCGAGGCGTAACATGTTACAGACAAACGGAAGAACTATATGAAAACCAAGTCATTTCGGCATGCGTGCATGCGGAGCACGTTCGCGTGGGTAATCGTCCTGGCAGCGGCTCCAGGCATAACGGCGAACGCGGAGCTGGTTTATGGCGTGAGCGATCAACTGGGCGAGCTTGTTTCCTTCGACAGTGCGACGCCGGGAAACTTGCTCTCGGCCCATGCCCTTACAGGCATGGTATCCGGTGAACAGATTCGGGGGATTGATCAGATCGGTGGGACGCTTTATGGCTTAGGCGACCAAAACCACCTGTACACCATTAACCCCAATACCGGCAGCGTAACGATGGTTGGCTCCGGCTTCACTCCGGTGTTGAACGGCGTTGACTTTGGTTTCAACGCCGGGACGAGCCAACTCTATGTGAGCAGCGACTTGGGCCAGAACCTGACCATTAATCCGGCGACAGGCACGGCTACGGCGGGCCCCAACTACTCCGGTGCGACATCGAGCCTGGATTCACTGGCTTATAATTATGTAAATGGCAATTTTTATGCGGTCAGCGCTTCCACCCAGGACTTGTACCTCGTAAATCCGACGACGGGAGCGGTGACCCTTATCGGGGCGACTGGGGTGGCCTTCGTGGATAGAATCGGGCTTGACATCTCGGGCGCGACCGACATTGCCTATTTTTCGGGAACAGTCTCTGGGCAGACGGAGTTTTTCACCGTAAACCTGGCAACGGGTGCCATGACTTTAGTCGGTGATGTTGGCACTCCGGGCGAGTTCAGTTCCGGCCTTGATAGCATAGCGGTTGCCGGTACGGTGCCCGAGCCGGGCACGGTGGCGTTACTGGCTGTCGGTGGATTGCTGTTCGGGCTGTTGCGCCGCAAGAAATAGCCGGGCAAGCTCGAACGCCAGGATTTTGCCAATGGCCGCAGCCCAAGCTGCGGCCATTTGGTTTGCGGAACCTCAAGCCCGTTCTGTTCCCTTCAACTTAAGTGAGCTATTGTATGGCCACGGAAGCAAACGAGTCAGTTGGTGGGAGATTTGTGACGGCGGTCCTGCCCTGGATTGCCGGCGTCGGCGCGTTTCTGGTCTATGCCATTACCCTCAACCCTTGGGTTTCGCTCTACAGCCTCGGAACCGTGGCACGCGTCTCGGGATGGAACTGGCAGCCGGAGCTTTATCATCCGCTTACCGCCATCGTGCTTTGGCCTTTCAGACTGCTGCCAGAAGCCTGGCTTCCCCTCGCGCTGAATCTCTTCACCGCCGCCTGCGGCGCGCTGGTGCTGGGGCTCCTGGCCCGCACCGTCGCGCTGCTGCCGCATGACCCATCGTACGGCTGGCGTTCCCAAAGCAGCCCGCTGGCGACGCTGGCCCCCCGCTTCGCCTGGATGGCTCCGGTGCTGGCCGTCATGGCTTGCGGCCTGCAATCAACTTTCTGGGAGCATGCGACCTCCGCCACCGGGGAGATGATAGACTTGCTGCTCTTCGCGTACGTCATCCGCTGTCTCCTCGAGTTCAGAAGCGACCGGAATGACTCCTGGCTGGCGCGCAGCGCATTTCTTTATGGCGCCGGCATGGCCAACAACTGGGCGCTGTTTGTTTATCTGTCGCTCTTTATCATTGCCGTTTTGCGGCTCGGCTTTTTCCAGAGTCTCGCCTTTAGCTACCGCATACCGAACGTCCGCCTTTTGCTGCGCCTGGGTTTATGGGCACTGGCCGGGCTGAGCCTCTATTTGCTTTTACCGGGGTTTTACAGCTTATCCTCCGTTCACCACTTGGGCTTCTGGACCGCTTTGAAGGGCAACCTGAGGTTCCAAAAGGAGAACCTGAAGCTCTTTCTGCACACGGGTCTGGGCCTCCTGGCACTGGCAACCTTCCTGCCGCTTTTGGCGATCTCATTCCGCTGGAGGTTCAGTCCCGCCCGATCGGGCGATGACAACGCGCTGGGGCTTTTGATCACGCGGGGAGCGATCCACGTTATCCACGCGGTCATGCTGGCGGCGTCGCTCTGGCTGATGCTGGACCCGCCGTTCAGCCCGCGAACCCTGGGTTATGGGGCGTCGCCGCTGGCCCAGTATTATCTCTCGGCTTTGGTAGCAGGCTATTGCGCGGGCTATTTCCTGGCCATCGCTCACCAAGCACAGACCCTGCGTTCTCGTCGGCGTGTTCGGGTGCCTGGACGCGTCCGGTTTCCTTCCGCATCTCTGGCTGTTCCCGTGGTCTGTACGCTGCTCGTGGCCGTGCCTCTGGCGCTGACCTTGCGGAACCTGAGCCAGATTCGGGCCACCAACGGCCCGGCCCCTCGAGAGTTCGCCAGGGAGGCTTACAACGCCTTGCCGGCCGGCAAGTCCGTTGTGCTGAGTGACAATCCCACCGAGCTCTATCTGGTGCGGGCCGAACTGGGCGCCCACGGCCACAGCAAGGCGGCGCTGCCACTGGATACGCGCTGGCTGGGATTCAGCCCATATCAGAGCTTCATCGCGGGCCAGTTCAAGGCGCGATGGCCCGTGGCCCCGGGAACCAACCGGTTCGAGGAGCCCAACACGCCGACCCCTGTGGCATTGCTCAGCGCCCTCTCAACAAATGAGCCCCTCGCCTGTCTGCACCCGAGCTTCGATTATTGCTTCGAGAAGTTCGCGGACCGGCCTTCCGGTGCGATCCACTTTCTTCTGGAGCGTCCGCCGAAGCAGGCGATTGGCCAAAGGCTCGACGAGCGGACGGCGGCCACCAACGAGCAATACTGGCAGCAACGGTGGACGGCCTCCTTGCAGGCCTTGGCCGCGCAAGCCGGAGGACGAGGCTGCCAATCGCCGCAGTGGGTCGCGCGGCTGTTCGACTCGCTCCACTTGCGAGCCGAACAAAACCGCACCGCATCTTATTTGGGCGCCCTGTACGCCAGGTCCTTGGATTACTGGGGCGTTCAGATGCAGCGGCTCGGCCACTGGAAGGAGGCCGGGCTCTGGTTTCAACGCGCGCTCGAACTCAATCCCGACAATCTCTCGGCCCAAATCAACGTGAAGTATAACCAGCGCCACCAGCGAGGCGACCCTTCCCGGCTCACGCGCGAGGCGGTTGAAGCTCAATTCGCCGACCTGTTTGGCAGATACGGCAGTTGGGAATCAGCGGTGAAGGACAACGGCCCCGTGGATGAACCGGCCTACCTTTTCCGGACCGCGGGTTTCCTGTCGGTCGAACAGAATTATCACCAGGCGGCCGACGCGTTCCTGCGCTGCTCCGAGTTGGCGCCGGACTGGTGGGAGCCCAAACTCGGCCTGGCTGAGAGCTATGTTTTCCTGGGCGATTTCGCCAATGGCCTGCGCCTGGCTGACATCCTCCGGGCCGGCCCGCCGCTAACCGGGCTGGACGAAGCAAGGCTCGTCTCCTGCCGGGCAAGAGCATCGCAGGGCCTGGGCCGGCGAAAGGAAGCCGCCTCGTGCATCGAGAGCTTCGTCAGGCAACACCTGGAAGAGCCTGAGGTCCTCTCCACCGCAATGAAACTGTACCTGCAGTGCGGGCAAAACGCGCTGGCCCTGGCGATGCTCGATCAGTTGCTGGGCCGTGAACCGAATAACGCGGAGTTCGTGGTGAGCAAAGGCATCGCACAAATGGGGCTTGGACAGTACGACGCGGCCATCGCCACTTTGACCCGGGCGCTTTCCCTGGACCCCTCGAACCCTGCCGCGCGAATCAACCGGGCCATTTCCGGTTTGCGCGCGGGCCATTTGGACGCCGCCCGCGCTGATTACCAGGAACTGCTCAAGCGTTTTCCGAATGAATTCCACGTGTTATACGGCCTGGCCGAAATCGCCTGGCGCGAACAGGACACCAATGCCGCCATCGAGTTCTCTCAGCGCTACCTGGCCACCGGCGTCCCCGAATCGGCGGAATACATTCTTGTCTCCTATCGCCTGAGGCGATTACAGGCCAGATGATATTAATCTCTAATCCGCCAGCCCGGCCGCTGCCTATCAAGCCCGGCACGCCGGCCTGTCTTGCGAACTCCGGGTCTTAGCGCGGAGGACGAAGGCCACCACGATCAGGAAGACAGCCTCGGGGAGAATCGCCCAGGGATTATGGCGGTAGTTGGGCAGGCGATTCAGCCAGGAAAAAGGCGGAAGCTCATTGACGACGCAGCCCAGCAGGTGATGCAGGTGGGGCTGGCGGTAGAAGGGAATCCGGAAGTGGAAGATTTCCTGTGCATGAATGAAGACCCAGTCCAGGTCTGGAAGGTTGGCAAAGATGATGCCCCACTTGTAGGGCTTCCACCACCAATAGAGGAACAGGATGGTGACCACGACCAGCGCGGCATGGTAGCCGACCCAGATCGGGCTGTGGAAATCCGGGTTGGCGAGGTGATAGGTCAGGTTGGCAAGTTTGTCCAACACTCCATGAGACAGGAAAGCGCACACCGCAGTCAGGCACAGGGCCAGGCGGCGATTCTGCATCCGCTCGAACCCCTTCTGAATGAGGACGCCGGTGAGGAGGTGGGTAGGTGTTTGCATGCAATCGAACGAATCACCCATTCAGGGCGCGCAGATAACCGGCTCGCCCCGCCAATAGGCCACTGGCGACTGACCACAGGGCCATCTGCCCGTTGCAGTGCCAAAGCCGAGGACGTCTGGCGCATCAGATTTCATATTATGGGCGAGGGTGAACGCGGGCGCCGAAGGGCGCAACCTGAAACGGGTCGGACGCTCCTGACCGGGCGCATCTTCATAGCGCCACCGTTCTTAGCCTTCGAGGCACGACCGGAGCGCGGCTGTCCTCAACCGCAGCAGCACCGACCGCGCAGAACTGCTCCATTGTCCCGAGTCCCGCTCCCTTACGTACGTGCTGCAGCTCGGGGGAGCCGCGCTCCGGCCGATTCGTAACCCGCGGCCCCGGATCCCCCGGCAGCCGAGGCAAAAACTGCAAAGAGAATGACAACTCCTGTGGAGTCCCTGACCCAGGATACCCCTAGCGTATTCTACTTTCAGAGAGGGACCTGTTATAATAAGATCCCATCCAGCGGGCTGCATGCCCTAAAACTATATGGCTAGATATAAGATTGCGTGGCTGCCGGGCGACGGCATCGGTGTGGACGTCCTTGAAGCGGCCAAAATCGTGCTCGACAAGCTTCGCCTTGACGCCGAATACATCCACGGCGACATCGGCTGGGACTTCTGGCGCAAGGAAGGCGACGCTTTCCCGGCCCGCACGGTCGAATTGCTGAAAAACGTTGATGCCGCCCTGTTCGGCGCGATCACCTCCAAGCCGGCCAAGACGGCCGCCGCCGAACTGGCGCCCGCTTTGCAGAACAAGGGGCTGACCTACCGTTCGCCCATTGTGCGCATGCGTCAGTTGTTCGACCTCTATATCTGCCTGCGCCCCTGCAAAGGCTACCCGGGCAACTCGCTCAACTTCAAAGAGGGCATTGACCTGGTCGTTTACCGCGAGAACACGGAGGACCTGTATGCCGGGGTGGAGTTCGCGCCGGTGCCGAAGGAGCTGGCGGACCTGCTCGGTAAGCTCGCCAAACCCTTCGCCCCGTTTGCCAAGGTCCCGTTGGACCAATACGCCATCTCCTGCAAGATCAACACACGCGCCGGCTCCGAGCGCATCGTCCGCGCCGCCTTCGACTTTGCCCGCAAGCACAAGCGCAAGAAGGTCACCATCGTCCACAAGGCCAACGTCGTGCGTGCTACCGACGGGCTGTTCCTCGAAGCCGCCCGGGCGGTCGCGAAGGACTTCCCCGAGATCAAGATGGATGAAGCCAATATTGACGCCATGACCATGTGGCTGCTCAAGAACCCCTTCAATTACGATGTGCTGGTGGCGCCCAACCTTTACGGCGACATCATTTCCGACCTGTGCGCCCAGATGGTGGGCGGCCTCGGCTTCGGCTGCTCGGGCAACATCGGCGCCAAGCTCGCTGTGTTCGAGCCCACGCACGGCTCGGCCCCGAAATATGCCGGCCAATACAAGGTCAACCCCATCGCAACCATCCTGGCCGCCAAGATGATGCTCGACTGGCTGGGCGAGGGGACCAAAGCCGCAGCCTTGGAAAGCGCCGTCGCGCAAGTCATCAAGGAAGGCAAGGCCCGCACTTACGACATGGGCGGAACTACCACTACTTTGCAGATGGCAGAAGCCATCGCCCAGAAACTGTAACCGGCATCTAACCCCGCCGAAACCATACAACTCCTAAATATGAATAAGACCACCGTTCTCCGAAAAGCTATCATGGCCCGGCGCGCCGTTGTTGTGCCTGGCTGTCACGACGCCCTGAGCGCTAAAGTCATTGAGGCCTGCGGCTTCGAGGCCATCCAAATCTCCGGCTACGGCCTTGCTGCCTCGATCCTCGGCAAGCCCGACGTCGGCCTCGTCCAAATGAAGGACGTGCTCGACACCACCTGGAACATCGCGCAGGCGACGAACATCCCCGTCATGGCCGACATGGATACGGGCGGCGGCAATGCCGTCAACGCCGGCTGGATCACCGAGCGGCTGATTGCCATGGGCGTCGCCGGCATGAACATCGAAGACCAGATCTTTCCCAAGCGCTGCGGGCACATGGCCGGCAAGGAAGTCATCTCCGGCGAGGAAATGGCCGGCAAGGTCAAGGCCTGCGCCGATGTCCGTAATTGCCTCGACAAGGACTTCATCATCAACGCCCGCACCGACGCCTTCTCGGTCCACGGGCTCGACGAGGCCGTCCGCCGCTGCAATCTCTACCTGGAAGCCGGCGCCGACCTGGCCTTCATTGACGGCATCAAGACCAAGGCTGACATCCAGTCCGCCCTCAAGCAGCTCAAAGGCCCCCTCTCGGTCAACCTCATGGACGCGATCTCCGGCATGAAGACCGAGCTGATCCCCATCCCCGAATTGGCGAAGATGGGCGTGGGCCGCGTCTCCATCCCGGTGGCCTCGATCATGGTCGCGCACAAGGCCTTGACCAATTTCTTCAAGGCCCTCAAAGCTTCGCCGACCGGCATCCTGGCCGGCCAGACCCAATGGGTCTCCTCGTTCGAGGAATACACCGATTTCGTTGGCCTGAAGGCCTACCGCCACCTCGAAGAGCAATACCTGCCCAAGGACCGCATTGACGGGAAGTACAAGGGCACTGCCAAGATCGTAGGCTAACCTGATTATGAGCATGACCGTAGTTGAGAAAATCCTGGCCCGCGCCGCCGGCCTCCCGGCTGTGAAGGCCGGGGATGTTGTTGAGCCCAAAGTGGACCTCGCCATGTCGCATGAGAATGCGGCGCTGGTGATCAATCAATTCCTCGAAATCTATAAGGGCACGCCGCTGCCGCCCAAGATCTGGGACCCCAGCCGTGTCGCCTTGATCTTCGACCACCGCGTCCCGGCGGAATCGTCCAAGACTGCTTCCAACCAGAAGAAGGTGCGCGAGTTTGCCGGCGCCCAGGGCGTCGGCAAGTTCCACGATATCCGTGGAGATGTCGGTGGCATCTGCCACCAGATCCTGCCCGAGAACGGCTATGTCCACCCGGGATACGTCGTGGTGGGCACTGACTCACATACCACGAGCCACGGCGCGTTGGGCGCCTTTTCATTCGGCATTGGCGCCACGGAGATGGCGAGCGTATGGGCCCTTGGGACCGTCCTCAACGTCGAAGTGCCGCCCACGATCAAGGTCGTCGTGAAAGGACGGTTCAAGAAGTTCGTCGGACCCAAGGACCTGATTCTGCACCTCATCGGCAAAGTCAGTGCCCAGGGCGCCAACTTCAAGGTGCTGGAGTTCCATGGCGAGACGATCAGCAAGATGTCCACCTCGGGCCGCCTCACGCTCTGCAACATGGCCGTCGAGGCCGGCGCGACCTCCGGCATCGTGCCCGCCGACGAGGAAACCGCTCGTTACCTGCGCGAGGAAGCCGGTGTGCCCGACCCCATCGAAACCGTGGCCCCTGACGCCGACGCTGCGTACGAGAGCATCGTCGAGATTAATGTATCCAAGCTACAGCCCCAAATCGCTTGCCCGCACACCGTGGACAATGTGAAGCCGATTGACCAGGTGGCCGGCAAGAAGGTCAACCAGATTGTCATCGGCTCCTGCACCAACGGGCGCCTGGACGACTTGGCGATCGCCGCCAAGATCCTCAAAGGCCAAAAGGTTGCGACCGGCACGCGCATGCTGATCTTCCCTGCGTCGGCCAAGATCTTCCGCCAGGCGCTGGGCAAGGGCTACGTCGGCACCTTCATGCAGGCCGGCGCGGTGGTGATGAACTCCGGTTGCGGCCCTTGCCTGGGCATCCACGAAGGCGCCCTCGGCGACGGCGAAGTCGCGCTCTCCACGACCAACCGTAACTTCAAAGGCCGCATGGGGAACCCGAACTCCGAGGTCTATCTTTGCTCTCCGGCTGTGGCCGCCGCCTCCGCCATCACGGGCGTCATCACCAGTCCTCGAAAGAACTAGCCGGCGCATCACGTATCACGTTTTAACCCATTTAACTCATTTAACGCTGTCTCCCATGCCAACCGTAGTATTCAAAGTCGGCGACGACGTATCTACCGACGTCATCTATCCAGGCCGTTACATGGCCACTGTCCTGCCCACCGAAACGCCGCAGTTCGCCTTCGCGGACGAGAGCGCCTTCAACGCCAAGCTTAAGGCGAAGCAGGTTCCGCCCGGCAGCATCCTGGCCGGCGGGAAGAACTTCGGCTGCGGCTCCTCGCGCGAGCAGGCGGTCTCGTGCCTCAAGGGGCATGAGCTGATTATCGTGGCGAAGAGCTTCGCGCGCATCTTCCTGCAAAACGCCATCAACCTCGGCCTGCGCATGATTGTCTGCCCCGACCTCGAGGCCGCCGAAGGCGACGAGCTGGAGCTGACTCCGGAAGCGCTACTCAACAAGACCAGCGGCAAACAGTTCAAGCTCGAGCCGATGCCCAAGTCCCGGCAGGTGATCATTGACGCCGGCGGTTTGATCCCCTACACGCGCAAGCGTTTGCTGCAGCAAACGGCTGCTTAGGCGGCTTGGGCTTTACTTGCGCCGCTTAGCGGCATTGATTTCCGCAGTCTCCGTTGCCAACCGCCGCTTCGGTGCCGGCGGCCATTCGCTCCGCACCCGCGCTGGCCGAGCGCAGCGGGGGCGCGAAATGAGGAGTTAGGTCAGACGAAATCCGACCATCGAACTTGGCGCATGTCGCCCTGTCGTTCGTAGGCTAGATGCATCCCAAAAGCGGCGCGGAGGGTTTGCGGGGAATGCGAATGCCCCGAGAGGCCGAGGTAGTCGGTCAGAATCTGGCGGTAGTCGGGATGGGCGCAATGCTCGATGATTGCGTGCGCGCGCGCAGGAGGGCTCTTGCCGCGCAGGTCGGCGATCCCCTGGTCGGTGACTATAACCTGGACGGAATGCTCGCTGTGGTCCAAATGGCTGACCAGGGGGACGATGGTGCTGATCTTGCCTCCTTTGGCCGTCGAGGGGCAGGTGAAAATGGAGAGGAACGCGTTCCGGGCGAAGTCACCTGAGCCGCCGATACCGTTCATGATGCTGCGGCCCAGGACGTGCGTGCTATTGACGTTGCCGGCGATGTCCACCTCGATCGCGGTGTTGACCGACAGGATGCCAAGCCGGCGCACAATCTCCGGGCTGTTGGTTATCTCCTGAGGCCGAAGCAGGAGTTTGGACCGAAACTCCTGGATGTTCTCGTATATCTCGCGCAACAGGGGGCTAGTCACCGTAAGCGCGCAGCCGCTGGCAAAACGCACCTTGCCTTGCTTGATGAGGCCGATAACCGCGTCCTGGATGACTTCCGTGTACATGTCGAATACAGGAATGCCGGGGTGTTGGCCCATGGCTTGCAGGACCGCGTTCGCGGTGTCACCCACGCCAGATTGGACGGGAAGGAATGCCTTTGGGATAAGCCCACGCGCCATCTCGTGGCTGAGGAAGTCGGCCACGTTCTCTCCGATCTTCTTAGTCGTGGGTGCCAGTTCACCGAATGTGCCCGCTTCGTCGGGCGCATCATTCTGCACGACAGCGAAGATCCTGTCCGGATTGACCTTGATGGTCGGTGAGCCAATCCGATCCGAAGGCCGGAAGATCGGCAGCGGATTGCGATAGGGCGGGTCTTCAGGCTCGTAGATATCATGGAACCCGCGCAAGGCCGTCGGGTGGAACCGATTCAGCTCGATGATGATCTTCTCCGCCTTGCGGCAGAAGGTGGGTGCGGCGCCGACGGAGGAGGTGAGGGTAATCTCGCCGAACTCATTGACATCGCAGGCCTCGATCACGGCCCAGTGGACGGGCCCCAGGAAGCCGTAGCGGACGGCTTGGGGCATCATCGAGAGGTGCAGGTCAAAGAAGGCGGTCCGCCCCTCGTTGATGCTCTTGCGCAAATCGGGATCTGCCTGGTAAGGTGTGCGGAAGAGGACTGCGTCGGCCTGCGCGAGCGAGCCATCCAGCGAGCGGCTCGTGGATGCGCCGGACATTACGCCAATGCGGAAGGGTTCTCCCGCAGCGTGAAGCTGTTTTGCCCGCGCTGCGATCGCCCGCGGAACGACCTTGGCGGCTCCCGCCGGGGTGAAGCCACTGAAGGCAACGGTCTGGCCGTTGAGCACGTGGCTCGCGGCCTCGTCTGCGGACATGGATTGTAAGGGTTTCATCTTCTGTGCAAGTGTGAGGGGAAGTCAGATTTCACGCAGGTGACGGACCTGGGATGGATTATATGCCGTCGTCCGGCCAGTCTCATCCTGCAGGAGCAAACACCCATCCCCATCTACCGAAGTGAACAAGCCGGGCCGTGAACCGTGGTCGAGCAGCAATTGAACCCGGCGAGGGCCTTGCCATAGTGCGTTGACACGCGGGCGCATCACCGCAAAACCTTGCTGCGAGGCTTCGAGCAAGAGTCGCCGCAAGTGGCGCAGGACGACCGCGGCCACTTCCGTAAGGCCGGGTGATTCGGGCAGCCAATCTGCCAGGCGAGTCGCCTGGTTCCGCAGCGCGGCATCGGACGCCTCGGGCTGGTTGCGGACATTGAGTCCGACCCCTACCACGACCCGGTCCAGGGCGAATTGGTCGAGCAGCAGCCCTGCGAGTTTGCGATCGCGGACCAACACATCATTGGGCCAACGCATGCGGAATCCCGTCAGGCCGAGTTCAGCCAGCGCGTTACAAACGGCCAGCCCGGCAACCAACGGTAGCCACGGCTGGGCCGGCCTTGCGCGTGGCGGCGCGAAAGACCCCGCGTTCCCGGGTCCTGGCCCGGGCGAATCAACACTTCGGGGCGGCGATGGCACGACCGCAGAGAGCCAAAGTCCGCCCTGGTCGGAAATCCAGACACGTTGGAAGCGGCCTCGGCCCGCGGTCTGAACCTCAGCCCGCACTGCGTGCCAGACCGGCAGATTCGCCGCAAAAAGATTGGTGGAATCCACCGACGCAACTTCGTGGACCGTCCAGCCCTCCAACTCGAACACTTGCTCAGCGTGCTGTGTGAGGTCATGGCCGCCGACGGAACGCGTGGCAGAACGAGCGCGCCCTGCCTTGCGACCCGTGGGCGATGACACCACGCTCATTGGATAGTCGCCAAGGTCTGGCCTTCCTGGACAGCCTCTCCCACCGCAACCTTCAGTTCAGAGACCTTCCCCGAGCGTGGTGCAAAGACGAAGGTATTCATCTTCATTGCCTCCAGGGTCAAGAGGTGATCCCCTTCTTTCACAGCCTGCCCTGCACTAACCACAACGGCGGCCACCCGGCCAGCGAGGGGACTAGGCACGTCGCCGGGGCCAGCAGCGGCGCCTGCTGGCGTCGCTGCGGCGGGCGGAGCGGCGGGCTTTGATTCGGGCGGCGAGACGACGGTAGGGGCGACCGCAGGAGGAGGGGGTGGCGGAGCAGAGGCGGCAGGCACTGCCGCTTCATCGGGAAGTTCAACCGTAACGTCGTAGGTGTTGCCATCAACCGTAACACGAAGTTTCTTGATCATAGTCGGAGTCCAGGCTTTCAGCGGATCTTGTGAGAGTGGAAGATTTGGGTTCGACCTTCGAGCGCCCAAACATTGAGATAAGGCACAGGCGTTTGGACCTGTTGGACCGAAACGAGCCGGTGCGGCTGGTCGAAGCTGACCGCAACCGCGGCGGCAATGACCGCGGCGATTTCGGGCGCCAGAGTCGTTGCCACGCGTTGAGGCCCCGAGGCGGGGCGGCGGGGAGCAAAGTCCTGCTCGTGCGCATGGCGTGCGGCTTCCAGGCAGGCGCCGGCTCGGCGCAATGCCGTTTGCACGTCGGCGACGCGGGCGGGTTCATCCAGCCGGGCCACGGCGCGCTGGATGAGGAGCAGCGCCTGGGCAAGCTGGGATTCCGCCGGGCTGAGGTCCGAGTCTGTTGATGCGGGCGAGTTGTTCATACCAGGGCTTACATGGGAATTGTCCCATGCTTCTTAGGTGGGCGGGTCTCCCGTTTGGTGAGCGTATTGCGCAGGGCAAGGGAGATCATGGCCCGAGTCTCGGCAGGCGTGATGACGTCAGTGATCATTGCATTGCGCGCGGCCTCGTACGGCGAGCAGAACTTCTGGCGGTACTCGGCGACCAGCTCAGCCTCTTTCGCCTTGGGGTCTTTGGCAGCGCTGATTTCGCGCCGGTAAAGGACCTTCACGGCGCCTTCGGCCCCCATGACGGCGATCTCGGCGGTGGGCCAGGCATAAACGAAATCGGCTCCCATATCCGAGCTGCACATGGCGAGGTAGGCGCCGCCGTAGGCCTTGCGCATAATCAGGGTGATCTTCGGCACGGTTGCCGCCGCGTAGGCGAAGAGCATCTTGGCGCCGTGCCGGATGATGCCGCCGCGCTCCTGCTGGACCCCGGGCATGAAGCCGGGCACGTCCACCAGGGTCACGAGCGGGATGTTGAACACGTTGCAGAACCGGATGAACCGGGCCGCTTTGTCGGAAGAGTCAATGTCCAGCGTGCCGGCTTTGACGGCGGAATTGTTGGCAATGACGCCAACGACGATGCCCTGCATGCGCGCCAGCCCGACAACGATATTGCGCGCCCAGGCCTGGTGGACTTCGAGAAAGTCCCCCTGATCAACGAGCCGCAGAATGATCTTGGTCACATCCATAGGGTCCTTGGCCCCTTCCGGCACCAGCTTGCCCAACTCCGGGTCCGGGGCAAGGTCCACCTGCGGGGTAGGGCGATGCGGAGGATCAAGCAGATTATTCGCCGGCACGAACGAGAGAATCCTGCGCGCGATTTCAATGGCCTGAGCGTCGTTCTCAGCGACGAAGTGAACGTTCCCACTGACGCTGGCATTGGTCATGGGGCTGCCGATCTCATCCATCGTGCATTTCTGGCCGGTGACAGCCTGAATGACCTCTGGCCCGCAGATGAACATGTTGGCAGTGCCCTTCACCATGATGATGAAATCCATCAGGGCAGGAGAGTAGGCAGCTCCTCCGGCGCAGGGGCCGGCCACGATGGCTATTTGAGGCAGCACGCCTGACACCAGCACGTTGCGGAAGAAGACCTGCCCGTAGCCGGACAGTGAGTTGTCGCCTTCCTGGATGCGCGCGCCGCCGGAATCATTGAATCCCAGCAGTGGGCAACCCACCTTCAGCGCGTAATCCATCAGGTCGCAAATCTTCTTCGCATGAATGCGTCCCAGCGAGCCGCCGCTCACAGTGAAGTCCTGGCTGAAGGCGGCGACCAGGCGGCCATCAACCGTGCCGGTGCCAGTCACGACTCCGTCGCCGGCAAAGCTCTTTGATTCCAGCCCGAAATGGTGGCAATCGTGGTCGGCATGCAGCCCCCATTCCTGGAAGGTCCCGGGCTGGAAAAGCTTGTCCAGCCGGTCGCGGGCCGTCAGCAGCCCTTTCTTTCGCCGGGCCTCCAGCTTGTCTTCGCCGCCACCCGCTCGGGCCGTGGCACGCCGTTTCTGCAGTTCGTCCAGTGCTGTTTTAGGAATAGCCATGTGTTCAGGGGTAAAAGTTCTATGGGGTCGCGGGTTTCAAACTCAGTGATGCTCCCCGGATTTGGGGGCGCAGAATTCGGTGAGCACGCCGAACGTGGATTTAGGGTGCAGGAACGCGACCAGCTTGTTGGCCGCGCCTTCAAAGGGCTGCTCGTGGATCAGCCGGACACCTGCCGCGGAGGCCTGTTTGAGCTGCGCCCCAATGTCATCCGTGCCGAAGGCGATGTGATGAACGCCCCCACTGGGATTCTTCTCCAGGAACTTCGCGATCGGGCTTTCGGGGCTGGTGGGTTCCAGCAACTCCAGGTGCACGTCGCCGACGGTAAAGAAGGCGGTGCGCACCTTTTGCGAGGCTACCTCCTCGCGGTGTTCGCATTTGAGCCCGAGGGCTTTTTCGTAATAGGGAACGGCTTCGTCCAAAGACTTCACAGCGATTCCCAGATGGTCAATTCGTTTTAGCATAAATTGGTATCAGCTCACGATGCGGCAGTGCCGCCATGAGCGGCTAGCAGTTTGACGGCAGCCTGAACCGCAGTCAATTCCCCGCGCAGCAAAGCGCTTTGCAGCGCAGGCAATTCCTCGGCGACGCGCGGGTCCTGATAGAACCTGCGCCGCAGTTCATCCTGGATCAGGTCGGTCAGCCAATCCAACGCCTGCTGCCGCCTGCGGCGAGCGATGACGCCCTTGGGCTCCAGCTCGCTATAGAACCGCTCGATCTGCTGCCACGCCTCTGGCACCCCTTCGCCTGTGAGGCCCGAGCACAGCGCAGCCTCCGTCTTCCATCCGGGCGTAGCAGCTTGCAGGTAATGCAGCGCGGTGTTCTGATCGGCGCGCGCCAATTCGGCACGGGGGCGGTTCTCCCCTTCCGCCTTATTGATGAGGATGAGGTCCGCCATCTCCACAATCCCCTTCTTCATAGCCTGCAGCTCATCCCCCGCGCCCGGCAATTGCAGCAGCAAAAAGCAATCCACCATCGAGCGCATGGCGGTCTCGCTTTGCCCGGCGCCGACGGTTTCGACCACAATGACGTCAAACCCGGCGGCCTCGCAAAAGAGTATCGTCTCACGCGTGCGCCGAGCGACGCCGCCTACGCTGGCGCCCGCCGGGGAAGGACGGATGAACGCGTTGGGCTCGCGGCTCAGCTTCTCCATCCTGGTCTTATCGCCGAGAATGCTGCCGCCGGAGCGGGTGCTCGTCGGGTCAATTGCCAGCACCGCGAGCTTATGTCCATTCCGGACCAAGTATAGGCCAAACGACTCGATAAAGGTGCTCTTGCCTACGCCCGGCACGCCGGTGATGCCGATGCGCCTGGCTTTGCCAGTATGCGGCAGAAGCTGCCGCAGGACTTCCTGCGCCTGGGGTTCGTGCAGCGGCGAATTGCTCTCGATCAGAGTGATAGCGCGAGCCAGCCGGGCACGGTCGCCACCGAGAACCCCCGCCACGTAATCATCCACCGTGAGGGCCTCACGGCGACGTGGCACCTTCCCTGGCACCATGGGTTTGTCCCGATCCGCGCTCAAGACAGCCTCCCGCTCCTCTCGAAACTCGTTCGGCACCCCGAGGCACTATGCCCCCGAGCGACAGGGGAGACACGCCGGGGACACACCGGAGACACACCGGAGACACACCGGAGATACAAACTCCCAGCGGCGGGCGCCAAATGGTTCAGAAGTCTCACGGCCATAGAAGCTTACGTATATCGAGGCTTATGGAGAGGAAAGCGCAGAACATCCTCATGTTGAGTCTCGCGCATTGGGCTTCTGGATTCGCTCTGGCAGGCCTTTATGCCAGCCGCCGGTTCAGCTCGCTTAGCATCTGCTTGGCGGCGTCCGGGATGAAGGTGCCTGGGCCAAAGACGGCATCGGCGCCGTTCTGCTTCAGGAAATCATAATCCTGGGGAGGAATCACCCCGCCTACAACCACCATGATGTCGTCGCGCCCAACCCGCTTGAGCTCGTCCACGAGCTGCACCAGCAACGTCTTGTGGCCGCCGGCCAGCGAGCTGATGCCCACCACATGCACGTCGTTCTCGGCTGCCATTCGCGCCACCTCGTCGGGCTGCTGGAACAGCGGCCCAATGTCCACGTCGAAACCCAAATCCGCATAGGCCGTAGCCACCACCTTGGCGCCACGGTCATGGCCGTCCTGACCCATCTTGGCGATGAGGATGCGCGGTCGGCGGCCCTGCTTGGCGGCAAACTGATCGGCCAATTGCCGGACCTGCTCCACTTGCGGGCCAAGCCCATACTCGGAGGCGTAAACCCCCGAGATAGATCTCACGCTCGCCTTGTGCCGCGTAAAGACCTTCTCCATAGCGAAGGAAACCTCTCCCAAGGTAGCCCGTGCGCGCGCAGCGTCTATTGCCAGGGCCAGCAAATTACCCTGGCCACTTTCGGCGGCGCGGGTCAACGCTTCCAGCGCGGCCTGAACCTTGGCTTTATCGCGCTCCTTTTTGAGCTGCTGCAGGCGTTTGATTTGCGACTCGCGAACCGCGGTATTATCCACCTCGCGGACTTCAAGCTGGTCAACCTTGTCCAGCCGAAGCGTATTCACGCCGATAATAGTCTCCTTGCCGGAATCAATGTGAGCCTGACGCCGGGCGGCCGCTTCCTCAATGCGCAACTTGGGCAGGCCTGTCTCGATCGCCTTTGCCATGCCTCCGAGCGACTCGACCTCCTGGATATGGCCCCACGCCCGCCTCATCAGAGCGTCTGTCAGCGCCTCCACAAAGAAGCTGCCGCCCCAGGGATCAATGACCTTGCAAATGCCCGTCTCCTCTTGGAGCAGCAGTTGCGTATTGCGCGCGATGCGGGCGGAGAAATCAGTCGGCAAGGCGATGGCCTCATCGAGTGAATTGGTGTGCAGCGACTGCGTATGACCCAGCGCCGCGGCCATTGCTTCCACGCAGGTCCGCGCCACATTGTTAAACGGGTCCTGCTCCGTCAGCGTCCAACCTGAAGTCTGCGAATGGGTCCGCAGCATCATGGATTTGGGGTTCTTCGGATTGAACTGCTTCAGGAGCTTGGCCCAGAGCGCACGCGCCGCCCGCATTTTGGCCACTTCCATGAAGAAGTTCTTGCCCTGCGCCCAAAAGAAGGAAAGCCGCGGCGCGAAGGCGTCAATATCAATCCCCGCCTTTAGCCCGGTGCGCACATATTCGAGTCCGTCGGCCAGCGTATAGGCCATCTCCAGGTCCGCCGGCGCGCCCGCCTCTTGCATATGATAGCCAGAGATCGAGATCGAATTGAATTTGGGCATGTGCTTCGAAGTGAAGCTGAAGATGTCCGCGATGATGCGCATCGAAGGAGCGGGCGGATAGATGTAGGTGTTCCGCACCATGTACTCCTTGAGGATGTCGTTCTGAATCGTGCCGGCCAACTGTTCCAGCTTCGCGCCCTGCTCCTCCGCGGCGACAATGTAGAAGGCCAGCACGGGCAGCACCGCGCCGTTCATGGTCATCGAAACCGATATGCGATCCAGCGGAATGCCGTCGAACAGCACCTTCATGTCGAGGATCGAGTCCACCGCCACGCCCGCTTTGCCGACGTCCGCAAAGGCCCGCGGATGATCGGAGTCATAGCCTCGGTGAGTAGGCAAATCGAACGCGACCGACAGCCCCTGTTGCCCGGCAGCGATATTGCGCCGGTAAAACGCGTTGCTTTCCTCCGCCGTGGAAAAGCCGGCATACTGCCGAACCGTCCAGGGCCGGGATACGTACATGGAGCCGTAGGGCCCGCGCAAATAGGGCGCCACACCCGGCATGCCGTCCACGTGGTCGCACTTGCGCAGATCGTCCTCCGTGTAGAGGGGTTTAAGCTCGATTTGCTCGAGGGTCTTGAACGCCCACTCCTCGAGCGATTTGCCGGTTTCTTCTTCGAAGCGGACTCGCCAATCCTCGAAGCTGATGGGGGCCGGGTTGGCCTCAAACAGCACCTTGGTGAAATCGGGGAAGGTTCTCATGATTCAATGCCTAGCTTGGCTTGGCACTTCTTAAGCAGTTCGACGGCATCCGCTCGAACATGGATGAACTCATCCACGCCGGCCGATTTGTGCGCCTCAATCTGGTCCTTCGGATACCCGGCTAAAACGATGAAAGCATCCGCCTTCTGCCCCCGCAGTGCCTGCACCAGAGGCGGGACCAGAGCCGGGTAATTCTCATCTTTGGAGCAGATGACCGCAAGCTGGGCACCGGATTTGCCGAAGGCCGTGGCGGCTTCTTCTGGCGTCTTGAATCCCAGCGGAGAGACCACGTCGTATCCGCCCGAGGCGAAAAAGCCGCGGCTAAAATCGGCGCGGGCTTTGTGTTCACGCACCGGCCCCATGTTGCACAGGAATACGGCGGCACGCGCGCCCGTGCGCGCGGTGTAGGCATCCATTGTTTCGCGCAGCTTCTCGTAGGCCGCCGCCGCTCGGGTGATACACACTGGGGTTATTGGCGCGCAGGGGCTGTCATTGATCCGCATCGCGCGCGTCACCTCGCCAATTGTCGCGCCCGCGGCGACCGCCTCGACGCACGCTTCAAACCTCGCGGTCGCCTTGGCCTCGACCACCTTGGCGAGCTTCTGCAGCACAATCTCGCTTTCGGCATCTTCCATCGAAGTGCGGTGGGAAAGCACCTGCTGGACGCGCCGCTTATGCAAAGCCTTCACATCCGCGGTCTTCCCCTCCAGCGGTGTCTCTTTCGGGTTGGCATACTGGTTCACCCCGACAATGGAATCACGCCGGCGCGCGACGGCTTTGAGCTTTTCGGCTGCCGTCGCGGCTACGGTCTTTTGAGGAAAGTCCGCGCGCAAGGCCGCTTCCATGCCCCCATACTTCCAAACGTCCTGGAACAGCAGCCAAGCCCGGTTGGCGAGTTCGGATGTGAGCGTTTCCACGTACCACGAGCCGCCGGCCGGGTCCAGAACATGTTCGAGCTGGCACTCCTTCTGGAGCACGAGCTGCGTATTGCGGGCCAGCCGCCGACTGAAATCGTCAGGCTGACGCACCACCTCGTCGAATGCTCCCACCTGCATGCTGTCGCATCCGCCAAGCATGCCGGCAAACGCCTCGATGGTCGCGCGCAGCAGATTGTTATAGGGGTCGTACACCGTCTTGTTCCATTGCGAGGTGCGCACGTGCAGGGTAAGCCTTTGAGAGTCGGCATTGCCTCCAAGCGCCCCGACCGCCCTTGACCAGAGCATCCTCAAGGCCCGGAGCTTGGCGATCTCCATAAAGAGGTGCTCCCCAACGGTAATCGCAAAACGAGTGCGGGGCGCCACCAGGTCCAGATCAACGCCTCGCTGATTCATCTTCTTGAGGTATTCGACAGCCGTGGCCAGGACAAACGCCAGCTCCTGCACCGCACTTGCGCCCGACTCATGCCAGGCACGGCTGTGGATGCAGATCGTTTGGAGGCGCGGGGCGCGCTCGGCGCACCACTGTGTCAGCGCCGCCATCTCGTCGTAGGCGCTCTCGACCGATTGCGGCAATTTGCCCTCGTGCGAAAGCACGCCCAGCGGATCCATCTCAATGCAACCCCGCAAGGCCGTCAGCGTCTTCTTTCGTTTGCGAGCCAGGGCGACGAGCAAGGACGCGAAAGGCATTGCCGACGCGCCGGACCGAATCAGCAGGGAAGTCTGTTCAAGGTCAATCCCATCCAGGGCGCGATCAAGGTCAGGGAGCGTGGCGATCGAGAGGCCGCCCAAGCCAACATCCCCGGGTTCTGCCCAATCCGGGTCATGGCCGTCGCGCGTGGCTTTATCGAGCACCATGTTGAGCGCGTTGAGGCCGCGGCTAATCGAGTTCCGCGCCGCATGATTGAATTCCGTGGGGCTGGAAGAGGCCAGTTCCTGGGAGACGTCCCACGGCTTGCGCACGATACCGCTGGCGGTGGCGCCGCGCACAAAAGGAGCAAAGCCGGGGAAGGAATTAATGTGAGGCAGACCGTCGCCATCGCTGCGACGATAGATCGGTTGCAGCGTGATGCCCTCATAGGTCGAGGCGAACATCTTCTTGTCGAATGGCGCGCCTTTCAGCTCGGCCTCAACGACTTTGCGCCAATCCTCGTAGGTAACGGCGGGAAACTCCGGCAACAGGTCGCCGGCTGGCAAAGCGGTACCCATAAGCTGCCTCAGCTATCCAGCGTCTCGACGGTGACCTCGTGGCGGCGGCCCTCAACCGTCACGAACATGCGTCGTGCGCTGCCATCCGGCGGGCGCGCTGAGATGGATGGGGCGGAGGCCGGGGCCGGCGTCGGCTGAGCTCCAGCGGGAAGCGGTTTGACCGGAGGCGCGGTCTTGGTCTTTAGCAACGCCTCAACTTGCTGCGGGAACATGGCGAACAGCACAACGGTCTCGTCCTCGGTCGGGAGGCCTTTTTCGGCGCACTGGCGGCGGTGGGTTTCCATGCCGGGCTTCAGGAGGTCGGCAGGCCGTTCGGTCGTGGCTTTCTTGCCGGCCTGCTTCTCGACCTGGGCGAGCACGTTCGGCGCAATGGGGCCGGGCGTTTTGCCATACTTGCCGAGGGCAATGTCCTGTGCCGGCTGGCAAACCATCTTCCAGCGGCCAAACTTCACGTTCATCATGGCCTGGGTGCCAACGATTTGCGACGTAGGCGTCACCAGCGGAATCCAGCCGAGCGCCTCGCGCACGATGGGGATTTCCTTGAGCACGGCATCGAACTTATCCGTCATGCCCTGCTCTTTGAGCTGATTGCGGAAGTTGGAGAGCATTCCGCCCGGAACCTGATAGGTCAGGATGTCACTGTCCACGCGCTCGTTCGCCGGGCTGGTGTAAGCGGCCAGCTCCTTGTACACACCTTCGAAATAGCCGCGCAGCCGTGTCAGCTTTTCCGTATCGAACTTCGGGCATCGTGGATGCCCCTCCAGGAGCGCGAGCATCCGCTGGGTGTCTGGCTGTGAGGTGCCATTGGCAAAAGGAACGATCGAAACCTCAACGCAATCCACTCCCGCATCTATGGCCGCGAGGTAGGCCGCCGCGCCCAGGCCAGCGGTATCGTGCGTGTGCAGGGTAATCGGGATGCCCACGCGCTTCTTAAGGTCCTTCACCATGCTGTAAGCAATCTGCGGCTGAAGGATGCCCGACATGTCTTTGATGCCGAGCGAGTGGCAGCCCAATCTCTCCAGCTCGACTCCCATGCTGACGAAATTCTCCACGGTGTGGACAGGGCTGATGGTGTAGCAGAGCTCACCGCGGGCGTGCTTGCCGCAGTCTTTTACCGCCTTGATCGCGGTCCGCAGGTTGCGAACGTCATTCAGCGCGTCGAAAATCCGGATGATGTCCATCCCATTCCGGCACATGCAGTTCACGAAACCCTGCACCACATCGTCCGGAAAGCTGGCATACTGGACGATGTTCTGCCCGCGCAGCAGCATCAGTTGCGGCGTCTTTGGTGCGACGCGCTTAAGGGTGCGCAGACGGTCAAACGGGTTCTCACCCAGGTAGCGAAGGCAGGCGTCAATGGTTGCACCGCCCCAGGTTTCCAGGCCATGAAAGCCCATCTCATCGAGAATGGGCGCAGCCGGTACCATTTGGGCGGTCGTCATCCGGGTCGCGGCCATTGATTGATGGCCGTCCCGGAGCACAGTATTATTGAATAAAACAGGTTCCACAGTAGTAAATCGCGGTCCGTAGCCGTTTTCGACTACAAGATGCCTAAAGACGAAAGCGAACACAAGCCCCGTAAAGCCGATCTGGGATTCGTTCCCTGCCCGGCTTGGACTGTAGTTACGGGAACCAGCCAACCGATCAACGACAGCTTCGAACAACGCAAGTGCCTGCAAATCAAGGCAATGTTCGTCCGCTCCGTGGAGGATTGGTAAGAAACAGATCGCTCACAGCCTTGTCTATTTGGGCGGCACGGGATGCAGGAGCGAACTCTTGCATTCAAAGGCGGCGAGGGGCGCGCGTGGCAGTGAAACCGTTGTAAATGCGTAACTTTTAGAGCTGAAGGCGTGTCGGGCAGGCGGTCTCGGCGGCTGGATGCTCTACGATTCCAAAAACCAATACAGCCTTTTCCCAGACTCCATCCGCGACCTCACGCCGAGCGATTTGTAACGCACTGGGGCTTGCCGCTGCTGTCCAAAACGCCAGCCCGATTCGGCTTTCGCCTTTACCTCGCAATTACTGCGGCGCGTCGGCGTCATGCACGACGCGGTAGAAGCGAATCGGGTTGTTCGGGGCAGCCGAATCAATCAGATCGCTAAATCCGCCGAAAACCTGGTTGGTGCAAAGAGCAGTCCACGTGACCAGGTCGGACGTGCATTCGAAGCGGACGAAGGCGCCTTCCGGACCGGTCGCACTGAGGTGGAAGCTGCCGTCGGGCAGCAAGCCTGTGGCCACCGGCGGCGGGGTGCGGCTGTCGAGGATAACGGCAGCAGCGGTGCTGTGGAACGGGTCAACCAGGTAACCGGCAGACGCGGTGAGCTTAAGGACAACCGTAAGAAGGATATCGGGCTGCCCACCATCAATGGGCACAACAGTAATCAATGCCTCGCGGCTGCCCGCTGAAATGGTGACATTGCTGGACAGCATGATGTAATCAACGCCGTTGGTAGCCGTCCCGGCAATAGCATAGGTGACCGTCAGGTCGCTATTCGTCTCGCCCAACCGCCGCACGGTGAAAACCGCGTCCTTTGGACCGCAATTCGTGAAGTAGCGGCAAATGGCTGTTGCGGCGGTCCAATTGGACCACGCGGGTGAGGCGGCGGCCAAGCCAAGCCACGGCCAGCAATTGGTCCCCGCAATGGCGATGGGATCGGTCGCGAAGATGCCGACCAGATTAGTCACTGTCGGAGGGGCCAGAGCCGGAAGGATGGTGACGTTGACGGGGTCGGAGACGGTCGAAGCGCCGCGATTATCGGTTGCGACGGCGGTAAGCGGGTAGTCGCCCAGCGGCGCGTTGCTCCACACGAATGCCCAGTAGTTGCTGGGAACAACAATCAGGATCGGCGGCTGAATTGGTCCGGGAGGCAGCGGCGGGGGCACGGCATTGATAGGATGGCCGGCGCCGAGATTGTTCGTGCCGGCAAAGAATTCCACATTGGTCACAGAGCCATCGAAGTCAAACGCAAAGGCGAAGATGGGCAGGTTCAGCGGCTGGTGGAAGACGGAATCATTGGCCGGGCTGGTGATCCGCACGATAGGCGGCACGTTGGTGGGCGGCGGCGGGGGGCCGACGTTCACCAGTATATTGACCGGGTCTGAAAGGGTCGAGGCGCCGCCGTTGTCGGTGGCCTTGGCCGTCAGGATATGGGCGCCAGCCGGCGCGTTGCTCCAAACGAGCACGAAGGGCCGGTACGGCGGCATCAATGGCAGGGCTGGAACAGGACCGTTGAAGGGCGGGAGAACGGAGACGGGATTACTGACAGCACCCAGACTGGCGCCATCAGCGAAGAACTCGACGCTGCGGACAAAGCCGTCAAGGTCCCTGGCGCAGGCAATGATAGGAATGTTCACCGGCGCCCAAAACACCGCCCCGTCCTGCGGATAGGCAATGGTCACGAGCGGCGGGACGTTGGACACTGGGCCGGAGACGATGTCAACCGTAGCACTGCTGGGAGACCCGATAACGTAGTTGATCGGGATGTCTGCAGCGCCGGGAGTGAGCAAGGGGGAGTTGGTCAGCGTCAGGACGACGGTCTTGGTCAGGCTGACGGGATTGGCCATCATATTGGTTGGGTAGATGATGATATCGCTGCAGAGCACCCCGCTTGGAATATCAACCCAATTGCTTAGGGCCTGGTAATCCACCCCATTAACCGCGGTGCCGCCAATGTCGTAGTACACGTGCAAAGGCGGTGCCGGGTTGCCGGACCGGAACACAGTGAATACCCCTGGATTGCCTGACCAGGTGGCCACCGGATCGGTCGCCTTAATGGTGACGACCGGAATGGTGATATTGGTAGGAGTGGCGTAAGTGGAAACCTGCGCGAAACCGCTGGGCGCAGCCAGTAATGCAACGCATGCTAAAGCCCCTTGAATCGCACCCATCAAACGCATCTTCTTCATACTGCAACAGTCTTTCTAAGTTAATGCCCGCTTGATCGGTCTCTTACTATATCCCCACCACGCAAGACGTCCAGCCCAAATTGCAAAGATTTCGCCTGTCCGGCTGACCAATCACTGCTTCCGGGAGGCTATGGCAGAGGCTTACTGCGGTCCCCTGCTCAGGCACAGCACCTTGGCTTCTTGCGGCTGCAGCGAAATCGGCCATCCGCCGCCCGCCGGCGTAACCACGCTCCTGGAGACCAACTCACTTGCGGAAACCCTTCCTTTCAGGCCCAGTGCTTTTAGCTCCACCACCAGCGTGCCACTCTGAGGATCGGCCGTGTCGTTGAGAACGGTCAGGAACACGTCTCCCCTGTGATCAGGGCCAAAGCGCTCGACGCATATATTCGGGTTGCTGCTCCTGGCGTAAGTCACCTGTTCCCACCCAGCCGCCGTGAGGCGCCGGAGCACCGGGATGTACCGCTTGAAAAGTGGGCGGTCCCGCTCATACCACTGCTTCGCCGAGGCCCAATACGGGTCCTTTGACGCCACTTCCTCATCGAAGAAGCCCGGCCAGACCCCATAGAAGAGGCAGCGCTCGAAATACCGTTCTACCCGGTCGGGTGTGAACTGGCTGAAATCGGTGTTCATCAGGAGGCAGTAAGGCTTCTGGCGGCATAGGGCGCGGCGGAAGTTCATGACGGCATCGGAGTCAGGCTGGTATTCGCGGTGCCGCAGCCAATTGACCTCAGTGCCGAGCACGTCGAGCAGCGGCGCGGGGAACGAGAATTGCCAGAGCACGTCATTCGCAAAGAGGAGCTTGCCGCGAGCATGCATCTGCGACGCGATGTCGCGCTCGAAGGACCATGTGTTGAAGATCATCAGTTGGCAGGGCCGGCCCTCGTGGTCGAACACCAGGGGCACACGCGTAGTGCCGGAATGCTCCCGGCGATAGTTCAACTGACCGGAGGACATCTCCAGGGAATCGAGATAGACGCCGTCGAGGCCGGCGTCAGGGCTATTTGTCCGGCTGACTGGAAGGTTCTTCTTGAAGGCGTCCTCGATGGTTTGGCGCATGGCCATTGCTTTGTTGAACGGGTGGTCGGGTGTTGTGGGTATCTCCGGGTCGGGGTTGAGAGTAAACACGCCGCCAGCGAGAAGGATAGCGGAAGCCGACCGTCCCCTCATGACCTTACCATTCGGATAACGAGGACAGCTTCACGGTCTGCTCTGGCTTCGCATCCTTTGCTGCCGTCGGGACCAGCAGCACGGCCAGCCGGGTATTGCTGATTCCGGTCAGGTGAACCGCAAGCTTCTGGACGCGCTCATTCTTGGCCTGCTTGGCGGGATGGGGAGAGGAGGGCAACGGCTCGGCGTCCATGACCTCAAATCTCGCGTTCGCAGGCGCAAGGATCTCCGCGCGCAGCTCGGCACCGGCGCTTTTCAAGCGCGCGGCGCGGCCCTCGCTCTCGACGCTCACCGTGGCAGGGGTGTGCATGAACCACCAAACTTCGGCCGGCTTGGGAGCTTGGACCTCGTCTTGCACCAGCACTTTATCCCGGTCGAGGAGAGCAATGCCGCGCCAGACCTTGCGCGCGTTCTTCGCATAGGCGGGGGTAAGGTCCGCGATGGCATACGTGCGGTTCGGCGTGGACTCGAACCGAGTGATCCGCGTGGCAGCCTTGGGGTCCTGGTCGGGCGCATTCCCCGGGTTGATGACGAGAGTGTTCTGGCCTTCGGCGCGCAGCCGATAATAATCCCACCGCTGGCCGCCAAAGTAGCCGGGTAGGTTATAGTCGTCTGCGCCGAGGTCCATTGCCCAGCGGACGCCTGCGGCATCGAAGACAAAGCTGCCAAGGTCGAGGTGGCTATGATTGGCCTTGTTATCGCCGGCTTTGAAGCCTACGAATAGCGCCCGGGAACTCTCCCAGTCGGTGCGCATAAGCGCGACTTCCGTTCCACGATAGTACTTATCCAGGGGCAACGCCGCCGACGCGGGGCTGGTGGTGGCAGAATCGAACCACAGCAGGTCCAGGGCGGCCGGGACGGCAACGCGGTCCTCATACCAGGCGCAGACCGGCTGCTTGAATTGCCGCGCCAGCCAGAACATCTGCGGCGCATAAAGGGTGTGGTCTCCGCCATCCGCGTAGTTGAAGGTGCGGCCCAGCGGCCCGGTCAGGTAGATGGGAAACAGCCCCGTCTGCTTAAACGCGCCGATATCCGAGAGCCCAAAGTCCGTGCCCAGGGCGGTCTCAAGGCCCGCCAGCAGCACAACATTGTAGGCAGTGGCGTAATTCCAGTAGCCCGGGCCCTCGTTCCACGCACCGTCGGGTGAGAACTCTGCCATGGCGATTTGCACTGACTCCAGCGCGTCCTGCAGGGTTTCACCCGCGAGTTGGGGCTCGACGTCGGCCAGGGCCAGCGCGCCCATGCCAATGCCGCCGTTGCACACCTGGTTCCAGTTGTGGTGCGCGCGGGTCCAGCTACCGTGGGTGCGGTAAAGCTTCATGGCGGGCCCGAGACCTTTTTCTACTATCGCCCGTTGCAATGTGGCGCGCTGCTCAGGCGTCCACACGTCGTAGAGCCAGTCGTAGCCGATGGCAAACGCATGAGTCATCTCGGCCGTGTCGAGGAAGTGGCGTGGGTTCCAATCCGAGAAATTGGCCGCTGCGTCCAGCTCTTGCCAGGCGCGCTCTGCATATCGTTTGTCGCCGTCCAACCGATAGAGCAGGGCCATCGTATAAACCCGCTGCTGGACGCGGCGGCTGGTGGCCAGCAGGCGCAAGCCGTCTGGAATCTCGTAGCGCGAAGGCGTGGCGCCCAGGATCTCCTGCGCCTGGTCCTGAAGCTTCTTGTGCCAGGACTGGAGTTGCGGCTCGTCGGCAATCCGCTTCTTCAGTCGGGCAAATTCTTCGGTCGTGGCGAGCAGACGCGGGTGCGCGTTATTGAGGCGGGCGAAGATGTTGGTGGCGGCAGGGATGGGCAGGGGCGGTGGAGCAACCCCGGCTGCTGTCAGAGTCAGGGTAAGGGCAACCAGCCCCGCAAGACTGGCAAGCAGAACAAAGTGTGCTTTGGTCTTCATCAGTAAGGCAGGCGGGGGGTCACACGGATACCTCGAACTGGTTCTTCTTCCCGCGTTCCCAATGAACCTCCTTGGTGGTGATCTCGCCACCAGGTGCTTGGACGTTGATGCGATGCGTGCCGTAAAAGGCGCGCAGCTTGACCTTGCCCCGAGCATCCGTAGTCGCCTCTGCTTTGGTCCACCATTGCCCCTTGATCAAGGACATCATCTGGTCGTAAACCGGCTTGGGGGACATGTCGCGGCGCAGCCAGCCGGCCGGCGCACCCTGCCAGGCGCCGAGGTCGGTGAAGTCCCACCACGTGATGGCCTGGACGGCGGGGTGGGCAAACAATATAGTGTAGAAATGGGCAGTCTGGGAAGCCTGCAGGGACTCGCCCTTTTCGGTCGTTTCGCCCCAATTCTCGCCGGGCCCCTTGCGCGGGCCGCTCACAATTGTGGATTCGGTAAAATGGAGCGGCAAGCCGAGCTTGCTGTAGGTATCGCAGACATCCCAGGCTTTGTGGAGGGGCCAAACACCGTTATGCATGTGGCTTTGGATGCCGATACAGTTGAAGAGTGGTTTCCCATTGTCCCGCAGCCGCTCCAGGATGTGATAATAGGCAGGCTCGATGCGATAATCATTCACCAGCAGCGTCGCGCGTGGGTTGGCGGCCCGGGCAACCTTGAGATGCTCTTCCACATACGGGACAGCCCCCAATGTTGCAGCCCAGTCCGCCATCTTCGACTTGTTGGTCTTTTCAGCCAGGTGCGTCGGTTCGTTGACGACGTCCCAAATGTCAATGCGGCCCTGGTAGCGGGCGACAATGTCCCGCACGCGCCCGGTGGAGAGCCGCTCGATTTCCTTCGGATCATCCGGGAGCCAACTGGGCGAGCTGGCGGTGTGGTCCCACACCAGCGGATGGCCCTTGGCGCTTAAGCCGTGCTCGCCGGTCCACGCTACCACCTGATCCGTGTATTCGTAGTTGGGCTTGCCGCGCTCATGCTCGTAGCTTGCCCAGTAGAAGCCAAGGGTGCAATAGTTCAGCAGCGCGTGGAAACGCTGCCGGTATTGCTCCTCCACGTCAGGCGCGCCGCAGCGGCCGAACATGAAGAAGTGGGCGCCGAACAGGAAGTCGTGCCGGAGTTGTTCCACCCTCACCTTCGCGCCCTTTACCGCCTTGCCCTTGGCGTCCCGCACAACGATCGTTCCGTCGGCTTTGCGGTATCGCTCGATGCGCTCCCCGCAGCCGGCAAGGATCTCGTCATCCGTGGGTTTGGGTTTCTCTTTGGGGGCAGACCAGGCGGCAGGGCTGAGCAGCAGGGCCGTGCTACTGAGTCCGGCCTTCATGAATGTTCGACGATTCACCACGACAGCAAACAACAACTTGGGGCGCCGCCAAAGGAAATAATGAACTGACACCGGCCCGTCCATGATTTGGAGCCGGCGCGAAGCAGGTTGCCCTCAACAGCAAGCACTGGCGTGAACCGTGGCACGGGAATTAACCGGGGATTAGCCCGATTGGCCGCCGCGTAGATGGGGCATTTTGCAGGCAAAGGCACCCTCCCGTCTGCCCCCCTCTCATGATGTCGCTTTATCGGTTTGGTTCCTGGGTGTGAGAAATGGGCAGAAGGGTGCCGCTAGAGGCGATTCTGACATCAAGTTGGTGTCATTCTGTAGTCCAACCTCTGACTTTGGCAAGCGACTACGGAGAGCAGAGCCGCAAGAACAGAGGTCCCGTGGGCGGGGTAATGGTGAGGTTGTTGACTCCGTTGTTCGTGCTGGCGGCGCCGCCACAGGTGAACCAACCAGCCGGATTGCACAGACTGCAGTTCTGCTGCAAAGTCCAGCCGCTGCACGGATACGGCCAGGAGACCATGACGCTGTCGCCGGAGTTCGTGATGGTCAGTATCGGCTGAATCGTGGCTTGGGCCGTCCAAATCCCGCCCAATTCGACCGCCACCGCCAGTTTGGTCCCATCCGCCGACGCGGCGACGCGCAACCAGCTATCACTTGGTATGCTGGTCTGGGTCCAAGTGACGCCGGAATTGCTGGAAATGTATATCCCGCTGCCGTCAACCTCCGCCACCAATTTGGTTCCGTCCGCCGAGCCGGCGATCGGACCCCAATCTTCGACCGGTGCGCTGGTCTTGGTCCAGGTGACGCCGGAATTGGTCGAAGTGTAAATCCCGCCGGAATAAACTGCCGCCGCCAGTTTGGTGCCATCCGCCGAGGACGTAATGGATACCCAATCTTCGGGCGGTGCGCTGGTCAGGGTCCACGTGCCCCCGCCATTGGCCGAGGCATAAATGAAGCCACCAAAAACCGCCGCCACCAATTTGGTGCCATCCGCCGAGCAGGCGATCCAACCCCAGTATTGATCCCCTGCAGGAGTCGAGGCCCAAGTAAGACCGGAATTCGTCGAGACATAAATCCCGCTCGCAGAGGACGTCGTCGCCGCCGCCGCCAGTTTGGTGCCATCCGCCGAGGACGTGATGGACACCCAACCTGCGAGCGGTGCGCTGGTCTGAGTCCAGGTGACACCGGAATTCGTCGAGACGTAAATCCCGCCGCCGTTGAGCACCGCCGCCAGTTTGGCGCCATCCGCCGAGCAGGCGACGGATTCCCAAGCTGTGAGTGGTGCGCTGGTCTGAGTCCAGGTGACACCGGAATTCGTCGAGACGTAAATCCCGGCGTAATCGGACGCCGCTGCCAGTTTGGTTCTATCCGCCGAGGACGCAATGAACATCCAATATTTGTTAGTGGGTGCGCCGCTCAGTGTCCAAGTTGTCAGGGTGCTCCAGTTCGTGTAATAGCCCACTTGAGCGTGGGCACTGGATAGTGAGCAGTTCATAGCGGATAGCAGCAGCACGAACGCCAGCCCCCGAACGATGCGATGGTTTAGTCTCATTTGATACTTCCTGTGATCTTTGCGTCGTCTTTGAGAAGCCTGTGTAGCCGAGAAGTCGCCCCCCTGCGTTCAGAAAATCGTCGGCACCATGCGTGGTATGGTTGGCGCGTTGGCTTGAATCCGCTGAGTCAGCTTAACAGCACTATGCCCGTCCGCAGGCCGGCATCCCCGCTAATGGGCCTGCGCCAGTGCGCTGCCAGCCAAACCACGCCTGCAACGCAGAGAGCAATTCCTGCCCCGTAAGCGGCTACCGCGCCAGACGAGGCACCCTCGGGAGTGGTGCTCGGTTTGAGATGGATCGTCACCGTGATTGGAAGGAGATCCATGCGCGATACGTACTCCTTGGCTACAGAAAACTCGTAGATTGCCACGCAGACTCTCAACCTATAATCCCCTTCCTGCTCTATCCGATATACGTCCTCTATGAAAAACTCTCGAATCAGAGCCGGCTCGCTTTGGACAAGCATAATCCAGTTCTCAAGCATGCTTGCATGGTGGCCGTAGGCGGCTGTGCGTGGCAAATCTCTGTTCAGAATCTGCTGGGGCAAGTCGCCAGCAAGTCTGTTTCCTTTGAGCGGAGTCAAGAGCGCCCCCCGCGCGTCCCTTAATTCAAATGACATGAGCTTCTTACCAGGTGGCGTTATATAGTGCCATGCGGTATTTGTTTTATGTGTCAATACAAAGACTTGGATAGATTCTGAAGCTCTGGAGGACCAACGGTCGCACGGCTCCCAGCTTACTCCTGCGCAGAACCCGTTGGTTTCACCTCCCCACGCAATGCGCGCAGACAGAAGATCGGTTCGCAGTGGAACGGCATTCGTATCCGCTAACGCAGTAACAGTACTGGCGGACAGCACAAGCACGGTACAACAGCCCACTCGAAAGGTGTTAGTCAATGATAATGTCATATTCCGACGCTGGCTGCCTTCGAGTAGTGTACGTTATCATTGACTGACACCTTTTCGGACTTCCGAACTCGACCACCCAAAGTACACCACCTGTAGGGGCCGAGCCCGCCCGCCAGACACCAGCCATAGTGGTGTTGGGGACGCTTTGGGCGTCTTCTACCCCCAGTTCGCAACGGTTGCGCTCCTCTGCGGGGTTGGGGACGTGGTCCTGAGTTGAAACAGTGAGAACCGACACCAGCCCTGACCCCGAGCCGCCTGCGGGTTGGCCGGGTCTACTGAACCTTTTGCACATGGCCGTTTGCCATAAGCTTGATCGCGATACACTGAAACTCAACAAGGTGCGCCGTCAGCTGATTCGTGTCTGCCCTGTAAATCAACGGTGATATCTTAAGCACATAGTCGTTGGTAGGCGACATACTAAATACAGATCCCGGTCTCCACCAATCGGTGCTGTAGGGCGCTAATTTCCCTGCAGAGATTGGAGCACCCGCGCACAACCACTGCAAGCCCCGCATGTGTCTCGGATAACCGCTATTCATGAAAACCTCAGAGACTGCAGTGCGCTTGGGAAGCCGGAAAGCGTTCACAACATCTGCGTTCGTCGAAAGCACCTGGACCCCATTGGTGCGCCAGAGCTCGACTTTCGACCTCACGTGATTAGTAATCGCCAGCCAGGTGCGCTCCGGAAAATTCTCCAGCGGAAGAAGGCTGATGGCGAGGTCCCAGCCCTCTGGGGAATAATCAATGAAAACAACAGGCCGCAGACCGTTCGTGGCCACACCCCAAATCGCTGGCTGGCGCTCTCCCGCTGTGTCCAAAACTGGTTCACTGTCCTTCCTCGACGGATCATCGGCCATCAAATTGTTCTCCGCTGCCAGCGGACCTAACAGAAACATGAGGCAGATAAAGCGCTTCATACCTTTTCTCGGGATAGGAGTCAGTACGACAACGTATGGAGCCATTGTGGGAAGGCGTTACTATCGTCGGGCCAAGTTGGCGTCGTGACGGACCAACCCGGCTGGACATTCCAATAGACAGTTTGGCCCACTAGGTCAGGGACGCTGGTTGCTGACCAAGCCCATGAAGGATTACCCCCACTGACAATGCCAAGCGTGATCCAAATGTTGTTGTCCTGGCCGCCTGCCGACGGACGAAATACAACATAGTCAATGAACGTGTCGGTGATAGTGGTGGTGTCAGGATATATATCAGGCACGCCGGGATTATCGTCGAAGGGGTAACGAGTCTCATGCTCCCTCGCCACTGGGGACGAACTGTAAGGATTTTGTTTGTCCAGCCAGAAATCGCCTCGTGTTCCGAGCTCGGCGTCATTGGCTGCGCGCTTAATGAGTTGTACGACTCCTGCTCTCCCCCTGTACCGCGACCACACAGAGACTTCATATTTCATATATCCACCGCTATTGAGATCGCCCAGTTCCAGACAGAGGGAGCCGAGATCAAACCAGTTTGTTGGATAGCTTGGTGGAAAATACTCAAAGTCAGTGATTTCTGGCCGGTAAACGGAGACGTCGTCGCCGAACGGCCTAAAAGTCACGACTTGACCATTGGGGAAGGTGTTGGTTGTCTGGCACCAGACCTGCTTCAAGCCGTCGCTGTACCACCATAATCCGGTAGGATTGTTCGTGTAAGTGGTGGGGTCCATCACATACTGGTCAGAGGAGTCGCCGTTTCCCGGCAGAATCGTGTTTGCGAAGTCCAAGGAATAAATCCAGTACACCTGCGTTTGGGTGCCAGGCGGGAGCGCTGGATCCCAGGTTGCCTGGAGCGACACGCGCTGCCCGACACAAAACTCGGGCGTATTGGTTTCCAAATCAATGTTGTTGGCAGCAATGTGCAGCCTGTATTCCTGCGTGTTAACCCCGAAGATGTGGTAATCCACGCCCGGCACATAGGGCGTGACGTCCACCTCGGCGTTGTTTGGTAAAACGACGTATAAGTTACCGTCGAACCCCAGCGGCTTGCCCAGAATCCAGATGTTGGTCATGGGGACCGGCTGGTTTGTGCCGGCGATGATGGGTAGGTACATGCCCGTGTCCATGAGAAAGATCTGCAGGGCCCAACTGCTCAATTGCCAGATATTCTCTTGTAGTGAGGACAGTCCTTTGCCACCGGTCTGCAACTTCATGACGGCATCCCCCGATCGCGTCTTGACGCCGCGATACTCACCGTCCTCGTACCAAATATCGAAGGTCGCATGGGGAACACCATTCCAACTCCTGCCACAGGGCAGCGTGACGGCGCAATGTTCTTGAATGACCATCGCCGGCCCGGCGTTGGTAGTGAAGTATGGCCAGTCGTAGGCGCCGGAGGCCACTTGCGTGCCGTCGGGCAGGTCTGGCCACCACGAGGCTGGCCAGGTCTGTTGCAGGAGCCATTGGCTACTATTGGTAGTGTCCAACCCGGGCACCTGGAGGGTCCATGTTTCCTGTGCGGATTCGCTGCCGTTGCCGCCTTGCCCGTCCCACCAATTCAGGTCCATACAGCGGTCGGACTGCACTGTGCCCGACTGCAAAAAGGTGCCATCGGCGGCGTAATCGTAATACCATGAGTCATAGTTCAGATCGTCGCAGATGTCGTAGCTTTTGACATAGAGGCGGGAGGGTTTGTTGGTTTGCATTTCGGCGTCCGTGGCCTGCGCCGAATTGGGGTTGCCCAGGTTGGCATATGTCGCCGCCCCGCCGCCGCCGCCCCCCGTGCCGCTGCCGCCGTTGTCAGAGTTGGGAATGGCCCGCGCTTGAATCACGGCCGTGCCGCCCGTCGGCAACCAGACATTGGTCGCCGTCCAAGTGCCGTCGCCATTGAGCATCGCTTGCACGCCGTTGACCCAGACGGTGTAGTCGGTGGAGTCACTGATCGTGCCATTGACCGTGATGCCTTGCTGCCACAATTGGTCCGGCGTGGGAGCGGTGATGGTCAAGGCCACCGGGCCAGGGAAAACCGTTATGTTGGTCGTGGCCACGTTACGCACTACGTCCGTCACCGTCAGCGTCAGGTGATTCGTACCCTCCATTAACGACATGTTCTCCACCCAAAAGTCGCCGTCCCGCTCGACAATGCCACTGAACAGGTTGGTGTCGCCGTTTGTGTCTACCAGTTGCGCTGTCACCGTCACCGTCGGGTCCTCCACCCACCCCCGCCACGTGTAGCCACTGTTGCCCACCGGCGTCCCGTCCTGCGGCCAGTACAACCTCACCCGTGGCGGATTGGTCTTGGCGGAGTAGTCCAGGATGAAGGTGAAACTGGCGGTGGCGGCGTTGCCCGCCAGATCCGTGGCGTGAATCATGAGGGTGTTTGAGCCATTGGTCAGCCGGACATCAAAGGCCTGAAAGGTGTTGGTGGTGAATTCCCAAGTGTTGGTGTTGTAAAAGTGGTCGAGCACCCACACCGGCTGATTCGCTACCAACCCCAAAGCGTTGGTCAGGTCGTAGCTGATCTGCTGGAGGGGTTCCGGGCAGTAGCCCTGCACCTGAATGAGCGGCACGGAAACTGTGCTGACCAGGGGGTTGGTGACGATCAGCAGCGGCGGCGTCAGGTCAAGCTTTAGTCGTTTCGAGCGCCAGACCGCCGCATCGGCCGTATCGGCGCGGCCGCGCAACCCGATCCAGACCTTATGCCATCCCTCGTTGGGGCCGAGGTTCACCGTGACGTTGGAGGAGGAGAACGCAGTCCAGGAGGCATTCGCGAGGTTCGTATCGTCCACCAGCGTAGCGATCCAGTAGGGCCAGCCGGCAACCACCAACTGGGCCGGGACTTGCGTCGTGTTGAAATAGTTGTTGGCGGTTGCAATCGAAAGGAACTGAAAGGTCACCGGGACAATGCCATTGTTGTAGTCATACAGAAGGGTGTTCCCCTGAGCGTCGTAATTGGTGGCGGGCATTAGGCTGCCGAAGTAGGTGACTTCCCAAATATCCGGGATGCCGTTACCGGTAAGGTCGTTGGTCAGCGCGCTGGGCCCTACCAACGCCATGCAGGCCGCGGTCAGACCGGTGGCCGGGTCAACCGGGCCGTTGGTCGTGCCCAAAATGAAGAAGCCGGCAGTGCCGGGGAGGTTGGACACCACAAGGCTGGTCTCGCCGGGCTGGGCGTGGGCAATCCAATACCATCCCTGCCTGCCGGGCGGCGGGAGGGTCGGCGCGTAAAAGAGGTCAAAGACGCTGGGCGCCGGTGCGTGGATGAGCAGGCTGGCGGAGGCGCCGCTCTGGCCGTTGGTGGCGGAGTCCAACTCGAGCCACAGGTCGTTCGTAGAGTAGCCGAAGCTGACAGCCATCCCCGTGCCGATGCCCGAATAGTTGTCCGGAGAGAGCTGCCCATTTGCGGCGCGGGCGGCCATGTCCAGCACATGAGCCTCCGCAGCCTGCTGGGCGTAATCAATGTCCTGATCCCCAACGAAGATGGTGTTGGCGCCCAACGGAGGCGAGACGTAAAGCACGACGTTGGAAGCACTGAGCCAGTTCCATGGCAAGGGAGGCCACCACGGGAAGTTCTGGATAGAATAGTAGTTGCACACGGAGCTTGGGATGTCAGAAGCCGCAATCGGCGCCAAGTCTGTGGGCAGCGCCGCAATGCCTTGGGCGAGTGCTGCCGGCAGAAATGTGATCATCCCCAGCCCTACCATGATCGCCACGCCGACTGACTTGAGTAGTTTGGGTATCGGCTGTCTCATAATCCACGTCATTTCCACCGGTCTGGACTCCCCAGGCTGCTTATGTGCTTAAGTGGAACAGAAACTGCCATGATTGTCGAGACCTAATCTGCAAGTCTTATCTGAGTATCAGTTGCTTGGCACAGAGCAAGAAAGGCTTATTCATTCGCCCAAGGCTGCGCCACTTCTCACTTCCGACCCTTTCTGGCAACCGCCACCAGGACTGCGCGGCCAAAGCTCAGTGCGAGCAGTCACAGGGAAAGGTTACAGGCTGCAGGCTAAGTGGTCCTGAGCATAAGTTCGATGACGTATCCGAATAGCACTGGGACAAGGCGTAAGTCGCCCAGCGTCAGTGGCGCGGGACAGGTTGTGTCCCCGGCTGGGGCACGGCATTAACCGAGAGAACTACGCCGATGCGCTTTTGGCTCGCGGCAGAGGGCGGGCCCTGGAGCAGGAAAGCGCCGAATCCTTTCGGCACTTGTATCCTGGAAGCAACCTTAAAGTCGGTCTGGAGGTCTACAGTCCCGGCGGCAGTCGAGTCGGCGGCCCTGGTGGCCTGATTCGTTATCACCTCGGTCAAGCTGATGATAGCAGTCACATCCGTGCTGTTGGGGCGTAGCCGTGGGAAGAAATCAATAGACAGACCCACGGTGACAGGGAAGCCCCTGATGGGAAACGTGCTGCCTGCCCTGAGCTGCGCTTGGCCGCCGTAGGCCGTTGTAATCCGTGGTATATACAAGATCTCAGGGCCGGGCTCTTGCCGCAGGTTGCGATTCAGTGTGTTTATATCTGATTGGCTCAGGAGCCATATCTTGAGCCCATTGGCGTCTGCGAATGCCGGCGGGGGCAGGGGATGGCTGGTCAGGAAGGATTCCCCCGAGGCTGCGAAGTCAACCACCGTAGCCTTCAGGTCGCAGATTTTTGGCCGGCCCACGATGGTCTCCTTCAGGCGCCAGAGCCAGCTCCAGGAAGCCCGCCGCGGCACCCAGCGGTCGAATAAGGACACTTTCTGCCGCGGGATTGTGTACGGCAGAGGCATGACGATCACCGGCGCGACGGGAGCCGGCTCGGAGCGCCGTAGCATCAGGAACAAACCTGCTCCCAAGAGGAGGATGACGCATGCAATGGCAACTAGGCGCTTCATTCGAAGCTTGAGAACACCGGAACGGCCCGGAGGTTTCAAGCAGAGAACTCGGCCCGCATGCGTTCGTTACGAGCTTTCGCCATTTGCGAAGTGTCGCACACCTGTCCCGACGGCGCCTGATGCGCTTTTGCTGGCGTTCCAGGGGATTCACATCCTCGCATCAAATTGGCATGGAGGATGGTTGCCAATTCCTGGTAGTCTCCATCGTGAGACAAGACGAGAATCTCTTATGGCACGACTCGCATCAGTCGCTTCGGGGGCCATCCAGCCCAAGTTACCCCTCGGCCATCCTAATATCCCGCGGCCCGCCCTCCCGGACTGCGCTTTCCTCCGTCTGTTGGCGAACTCGCCTGCGGCAACCGAGGGCTACTTGGCTTGCCAGGGCGCTTTGTCGCGCGGCCAACTCACGCCGCGCCAGCGGGAATTGCTCGCGCTGGCCGTCGCGGAGATCAACGGCTCGAAGTATTGCCTCGCAGTGCATGGCGCGTTGGCCAAAAAGGCCGGCCTCAGCGCGCAGGACATTCGATTCGCCCGCAAGGCCACGGCCGCCGCCCCCCAGGAAGACGCCATGCTGCGCTTCGCCCAGGCAGTGACGCTCCAACGCGGCGATGTAAGCGAGGCCGATTTCCAAGCATTGAAGCGCGCCCGGCTCAGCGACAGCCAAATAACCGAGATCGTCGCCAACATTGCCCTTAACATCTTCACCAACTACTTCAACGTCCTGGCCCGGACCGAGCTGGATTTCCCTGCGCTGAAGGCTGAGTAGGAAGCGGGGGGCGACGCGCCCAGCGGATGTGGACTGCGGCGGCAAGCGGAGAGCGACGCCGCTTTGGCTGTCATCAAGCAGACGAACCAACGAGGACAGAATACCGCCAGGGAAAGCGGCGTCGCGCTCCGCTTGCCGCCGCAGTCCATAAAGATGCTTCAGATAACTTGAGTAAGCGTGCCTTCGTGCCTAGATTCCTCCCCGCATGAGCATACCGTTGAACGAAGAAGTGCAGGCGGCGGCCACTTGGATCGGCAAACTACGCGCGGAGATCGCCAAGGTGATCGTCGGGCAGGAGCAACTGGTGGACCGGCTGCTGGTGGGCTTGCTCGCCAACGGCCACGTTCTCCTGGAAGGCGTTCCGGGCCTGGCCAAAACGCTCTCCGTTCGCACCTTGGCGGCGGCCATTCACGCCTCGTTCCACCGCATCCAATTCACACCGGACCTGCTGCCGGCGGATATCGTCGGCACACTGATCTACAACCCGCAGGACGGGAAATACCGTGCCACCAAAGGCCCGGTGTTCGCCAACTTCGTTCTGGCGGACGAGATCAACCGCGCGCCCGCCAAGGTGCAGTCGGCCCTGCTCGAGACCATGCAGGAACGGCAGGTGACGCTCGGCGGCGAGACCATGCCGCTGCCCTCGCCCTTCCTCGTCCTTGCCACCGAGAACCCAATTGACCAGGAGGGCACTTACCCTCTCCCCGAGGCGCAAGTGGACCGCTTCATGTTCAAGGTGCTGCTGGATTATCCGTCCTTCGAGGAGGAGCGGAAGATTCTCGACCGCATGGCCTTTACGGCGCCCGTGACGACCGTCCAGCCCGTCATCCCGCTGGAGGAAATCCTGCGCACCCGCACGCTGGTGGACCAGATTCACGTGGATGAGAAGGTGCGCGATTACGTGGTGCACCTGGTCTTCGCGACCCGCAAGCCGGAGCAATACAAGCTCGACGTGAAGCACTTCATTCAGTTCGGCGCCTCGCCGCGCGCGACGATCTACCTGACAGTGGCGGCCAAGGCCTGGGCGCTTTTGCAGGGCCGCGCCTACGTGACACCGGAAGACATCAAGAGCATCGGTCCAGATGTGCTGCGGCATCGCATTATTCTCACTTACGAAGCGGAGGCGCAGGCCGTCACGACGGACGCGATCATCAAGAAGGTGTTTAATGCCGTCGTGGTGCCGTGATGCGAAATCCGAAAGCCGAAGGCCGAAGCCCGAAAGAAATCCGAATCCCGAATCCCGAACACCGAATCAATGGCACGCTGGACAGGCTTACCACCAAAGCCAAAGGACACACGATGAGTCTTGCATTTCGGAATTCGGATCTCGGCCTTCTTTCGGCCTTCGGCCTTCGGTCTTCGGACTTCTAGCCTCCGACGCGTTCCGTCATGACAATCACCGAGTTATTGGAGTCAGTCCGCCGGGTTGAGGTGCGCACCAATCGCCTGGTGAACGACACGATGGTGGGCGCCTACCTGAGCCACTTCAAAGGCCGGGGCATGGACTTCGAGGAGCTGCGCGAGTACATCCCGGGCGATGAGGTGCGGGACATTGATTGGAATGTGACTTATCGCATGGGGCGCCCCTTCGTGAAGCGCTATCGGGAGGAGCGCGAGCTGGCGATGGTGCTGGCGGTGGATGTGTCCGCCTCCTCCGCGTTCGGCTCGCTGCGCCGCACCAAACGGCAATTCGCGGCGGAGATCGCCGGCACGCTGGCCATCTCGGCGGCGCGCAGTAGTGACAAGGTCGCCTTGCTGTTGTTCAGCGACCAGGTGGAGCTGTATCTCCCTCCGCGCAAGGGCCGCCGTCATATCCTGCGCCTGATTCGAGAGATGCTCCACTTCGAGCCGAAGCACCGCGGCACGAACATACCTGCCGCGCTGGCTTTCCTTAATCACGTGCTGCATCGGCGCTCGATCATCTTCCTGCTCACGGACTTCCTGCACAGCCTGATGCAATCCACGTTCCAGGGTCCACAGCCCACAGCTCGCAGCCCAGGCGAGCGCGATGTGATCCAGGACATCGGGCTGACCAACGCGCGGCACGACCTGGTCTGCGTGCATCTGCATGATCCGCGCGAAAGCGTGCTGCCGCCTGCCGGCTTGCTGACGATCGAGGACGCGGAGACAGGCGAGTTGCTCGAAGTGGATTCCAGCCGGGCGGTAGTGCGGGAAAAGTTCGCCCGTACCAACGCGGAGCGGCTGGCGGAACTGGACAGGGCATTGCGGCGCGCCGGGGTGGACACGCTGCGGTTCAGCACGGCTGACTCCTTTGCCCAGATGCTCCAGGCTTTCTTTGAAACGCGGCGGGGGAGGAGACGGGGGTGAATGACGGATGACGAATGACGAATGACGAAGGAAGGCCGAAATCCGAACCACGAAATGAGGGGTTTGCTCGCGACCACTTGCCGTTCCCGGGGCCTGGTACTTCTAGGCTTAGCGACTGGCTGGCATTCGTCATTTCGTCCTTCGTCATTCCTTCGTCATTTGTCCTTCGTCATTCGTCATTTCGCCTTCCTGCTGTTGCTGGTCACCGCGCAACCCTCCTTCGCCGCCACCAACGCTCCCGGCGAAGACGCGCTCCTGAAGCTGCGCCCGCCGCGTGGTGAGATTCCACCCACCTTCTGGGAACGCAACGGCGTGTGGATCATAGCCGCCGTCGTAGTCCTGCTCGTCGTGATTGCGTTGGTAGCCTGGTGGCTGACGAGGCCGAAGCCGACGGTGCCAGTGCCGCCCGATGTGCAGGCGCGCAAGGCACTGGATCCGCTGCGCCAAAAGGCCGAAGACGGCGCTGTGCTGAGCCAGGTTTCCCAAATCCTTCGGCACTACGTGAGCGCGGCTTTTGCGCTGCCGCCGGGCGAGATGACCACCGGGGACTTTTGCCGTGCGATAGCCGATCAGGGGCGGCTCGGAGACGATCTCTCCGCGGCGCTGAGCGACTTTCTTCGGAAGTGCGACGAGCGCAAGTTCGCGCCGCCCCAGCCTGTAGCGGCAGGCATCTTGCCTGCCGTAGAGGGCGGCATCCTGCCGCCCGGAGCCGCACCCGAATCTTCCCGCGTGAAAGCCATCCCCCCGTCCATTCCGCCGGGCAGGATGCCCGGCTTTCCGGCAGGCAAGATGCCTGCCGCTACGGCGCAGGGCGGCGCGCCGGGGCTGGATGCGGTCGCGCAGGCGTTGAAGTTCATTGAACTGGCCGAGGCACGCCGCGTCCAACTGCCCCCGCTCGATCCGGCACTGCCGATACCGCAGACGCCGCGAGCCTATCGGGGGGCGTCCAAAGGCTAGGGTCATGGGCGGCAACCTGCAGTTTCAATATCCGTGGCTGCTCGGCCTGCTGGCCCTGCTGCCGGTCTATGCACTTCTGCGCGGTCGCGTGGGCAAGCTGGCCGCGCTGCGGTTTCCGAGCGCCGACATCGCGCGGGCGGCGGGTGCGGCGGCACGGGCGGCAGCCGGGCGCCTGCTGCTCTTTCTGCGGCTGCCGGCCGTCGCGTTGTGCATCGTTGCCCTGGCCGGGCCGCGCTTTGCCAATGACCGCACCGAAACCCAAGCCAGCGGCGTGGACATTATACTCGTGCTCGACCTGTCCTGGTCCATGATGGCGCTCGACATGGGCCCGCCCAGCGAGCGGGTTTCGCGCTTCTCCATCGCCTCCCAGGTCCTCGAAGACTTCGTGCGCAAGCGGCCCAATGACCGCCTCGGGCTGATCGTTTTCTCCGCCGTGCCTTACCTGGCCAGCCCCCTCACGTTGGACCATGACTGGCTGATCGAGAACCTGCACCGGTTGCACGTGGGGCTGATCCGCGACCTGGGCACCGCCATTGGCGACGCCACCGCCGCGGGCGCCAAACGGCTCAAGGGCCTCAAGGACAGCAAGAGCCGCATCATCATCCTCCTCACCGACGGCGACAACAACAAGGGCGACATAGACCCCGTTCCCGCGGCGCAACTCGCAGCGGCCCTCGGCGTGAAAATCTACAGCATCGGCATCGGCATCGAGCAGCCCTGCACGCTGCCATTGTTTGATCCGGCGACCGGCAAGCTGCAGCTTACGCCCGCCGGGGATCTAATACCCGGAATCGTCTTGCAGCCGGCGAACTACACCGTGCTGGGCAAAATGTCCGCGCTTTCCCGCGGGAAGTTCTACCGCGCCACCAACCGCCGCGAGCTGCAGCGCATCTACAACGAGATTGACCGGCTGGAGAAGACGCAGATCAAGCTGCGGCGCTTTACGACCTATCGGCCCCTGTACCAGTGGCCGTTGCTGGCGGCGTTCGGGCTGTTGGCCCTGGAGCTGGTGTTGGCGAATACGCGGCTGAGGAGGGTGCCCTGATTTAATGACGAAGGCCGAATGACGAAGGACGAAGGAATGACGAATGCCAAATGGCGAGGGGATAACGAAATGACGCAGCAAATCCCAGCGAGCAACATTGAGAGAACCTCGACGACCCAAACAAGGATTCGGGTTTCGTCATTCGGGCTTCCTTCGTCCTTCGTCATTCGTCCTTCGTCATTCGCCGCATGAACCTCTCCCATCCACATTTCGCCGAGCCGCAGTGGCTTTGGCTGGCAGTGCTTGGCCCCCTGGCGCTGCTGGCCTTGCAGCGGTATTCGGCCTGGGCGCGGCAAAAGCAACTGGCACGACTGGCTGCGCCGGAGTTCGTGGCGGAACTGACCCGTTCGCGCAGCCCCGTCCGGCAGGCCATCAAAGATGCGATGCTGGTGCTGGCCGTGGCTGGCGTCGGGCTTGCGCTGGCCCGGCCGCAATGGGGGGAGCAGGCGGAGAAAGGGTATCTGCTTGGGCAGGACGTCCTATTCGTGCTGGACTGCTCGCGGAGCATGCTGGCTACGGATGTTTCGCCGAGCCGGTTGCAGCGGGCCAAGCTGGCCATCCTGGACTTCGTGCAGCGCCATGGGCACGGCCGCATCGGGTTGGTGGCCTTCGCCGGCCAGGCCTTCCTCCAGTGCCCGCTCACCTTCGACTACGGCGCGTTTCAGGATGCTCTGGCGGCGATTGACGACAAGACCATTCCCGTCCCGGGTACGGACATCGGCCGCGCGCTCGATGAGGCCTTCCATGCCATGGAGAAGGGCGAACGGCAGAAGCTCATGGTGCTGCTGACCGATGGCGAGGACCTCGAAAAGGGCGGGGTGAACACCGCGGAGACCCTGGGAAAGCAAGGCGTAGTCGTGTTCGCGATCGGCATCGGGACGCCCGCCGGCGCCGAGATTCAGATGCTCAACGAGCAGGGCAAACTCGAGTGGGTGCGCGACAGCAAAGGCGAAATCGTGCGCAGCCGGCTGGATGAGGCCACGCTCCGCAAGATCGCGCAAGCCACCCATGGCGCTTACTATCCACTGGGCACTCTCGGCGAGGGCCTCTCCAAGGTTCAGCTTGCGATCGAGTCGCTGAACGCCGCCGGAGGCTCAGGCCCAGCGCGCAAGCTCGGGGTGGACCGATTTCACCTGCCGGTTGCCGGGGTCCTGTTCCTGCTGGTGACAGAGTCACTCATCGGGACAAGGCGCCGGCTGACGCGGTGATACCGGCCTGTGGCGGCGCTCCGGGCAGCCGCCTGCCTGCCTGCCCGCGGCTCTTCGTGCCGGAGGATCCCACAATCCGGGGCGCGTTCCATCACTACTGCCGCCCTGCGTCGTAGCGGCAGGCATCCTGCCTGCCGTAGAGCCGGGCATCTTGCCCGGCGGAATGGCCGTTCCTTCAGCGCGCAGCGAGATTCGAGCGTCGGCCCGGGCGGCAGGATGCCGCCCTTTACGGCAGGCAGGATGCCCGCCGCTACACGGTGGCGCTGATCAGGTGCGCCCCACGATCCGTGCCGCAGCCGATTTGACCTGCGGTAATGTGAGGTATAAGATACCTTCACACCCACAAGTCAATATGAACAGGACAACCGGGAATCCCAGGCTCTGGGAGCGCTGGAAGGGAGCCGAGCAATTGGCTTTGGTGGCGACCTTTGAGGACTCCACCTCGTGCACACGCGTGAAGGGGTTCTGCCAGGGTCTCATGCGGGACCTGGGCGAGCGCTGCAAGGTCATCCAGCATGTGTGGGTGTTTAGCACGTTCCGGATGGCAGAGCTGCAGGCGATCGCCGCCGACGAGGCGGCGGTGGCCGACCTGGTCGTCATCGCGGCCCGTCAGACCCACGGTTTGCCCGAGGAAGTCAAGAGCTGGATCGAGAAGTGGCTGGAGCGAAAAGGCGAGCGCAAGACCGTGCTCGTGGCGCTGCTGGAGCGGCCTTACGACGGAGTGCCGAGTCCTGTGTGGGTCTATTTGCAGGAAGTCGCCAACCGAGGGGGCTTGGAGCTGCTGGTTGACCTGGGCGAGGGGTCATGAGCGGCAGGCCGCTTGATTATCCCGCGTTGTGGCGTAATGTGAGATCAGGACCAACAGGAAGGAGCACGTTATGCCAGTGAAGAAATTGAAGGAATTCCTCGATAGAGAGAAGATCAAGTACGTCAGCATCGTTCATTCAACAGCCTACACGGCACAGGAGGTAGCCGCGTCCGCACACATCACCGGGAAGGAGCTGGCCAAGGTGGTCATCGTGAAGCTCGACGGCGAGCTGGCCATGGCGGTGCTGCCGGCGAATCGCAAGATCGTCCTGCAAGACTTGCGTGAGGTGACCGGGTCCGACCAGGTTAAGTTTGCGTCCGAGGAAGAGTTCAAAGCGCAATTCCCGGAGTGCGAGACGGGCGCCATGCCGCCGTTCGGAAACCTCTATGGCATGCAGGTGTACGCGGCGGCATCCCTGTCCGACAGCGAAGAGATCGCCTTCAACGCGGGCTCCCACACCGAGGTGATCAAGCTGGCGTACAGGGACTTCGAGCGGCTGGCGAAGCCGAAGGTGGTGAGTTTCACGACCTAAACGCCGCGTTTGCTTCCCGGCATCCATGTGCGAGGGTGACGCTAAGAACTGTTGTATATGGAACAAGTCGAGAAAGCGGAAACCGTGGCAGTGGTGGAGACGCGTGAGCTGACCATCGCCGGCATGGGCTGCGACAATTGCGTGAAGAAACTGGAGCGCGCCTTGCGCGCCCAGGACGGAGTCAAAGAGGTGCATGTGGACGGCATCGCTGGACGCGCGACCGTGACCTTCGACCGAACCCGGGTTGATGTGCCCGGCTTGCAGGCCGTCATCGCCAAGAGCGGCTATCGGGCCGGAGCTGTGGTTTGAGGGGCGGGTGGGCCATGCGCTGGTCCCAAGTCGGCGACGGCCCCGTTCGTCAGAGAAAAGCGGCGAGAAATAGAGGAACAATAGAGGAATAATAGAGGGCCAATAAAGGAACAATGGAGATACTCTTGCGGGTCCCCCGCCATCCAAGCGCCCATCTCCCGCCCTGCGTTCGCCGACGGCTTGGTATCTCCCGCACTTGCAAACGGGCGGCGCGTGGGAACGATTTCTGTTTCGCGCGGTCTAAGCTTCAATAACATCCGAGCGCAACACTTCTATGGGTGGGCTATGGCAGGCGCGGCGAACATGGGCGGCAGCATTCGGGAGTCTCCTCCTGTGCGCGGTAGCGCTCGCCTCTGCCCCCCCGAGCTCGCAACCACTCCTTCCCGAGCACGCCATCGTGGTGCTGATGACGGGCTTGCCTGGCGACATCGAAAGCGAGAACACCTACCGCGAGCAGCTCCAAAGCTGGCTGGACCTTGTCTCTGCCGGAGGGAAAGCGTCGAAGATCTACGTGCTATGCGACGATCCAGCATCGGTCACCCTGCCCGCGACACCCGAGGGCAAGGCGCTGAAGGCTGACCGCGCCAGCTTCGTCAGCCTCGGCCAGACGCTGGCGGGAGAAACCAACAGCCTGGTCGTGATTGCCTGGGGTCATGGCGGGCGGCAGGGGAGCACACCGGTTTTCCATGTGCGCGGACCGCGGATCACGGCGGCCGACTTCAAGGCGCTGGCGTCACAGGTGGCGGCCCCCGAGTCGCGCTGGATTCTGATGTTCCCGGGCAGCGGCTCGTTCGCCAAGCAGTTGGCCGGGGAGAAGCGGCAGGTCCTCGCCTCGGAGTGTGAGACGATGTTCACCAGCGACCCGGTCGGCATGTCAGTGCTGCTGAAGCTGGCGCGGGACAAGCCGGCGCAATCATTCGAGGCCCTCAGCGAAGACTCGGGGCGCGCGACCGGCGCCTGGTATGCGGAGCGCAACCTGGCCCGCACGGAGGAGCCGACGCTCTGGGCCGAGACAGCGAAGCCGAAACTCTTAGCAGGTGGAACGGAGACCAACTCATTTGCCTCCGTGAGTCGCGAGGAAACCAACGCCCCGCCGGCGCAGCAACCTCCGGCCGCAGAGGCCGCGGCGGGCGAGTTGCCGGCCGTGTGGAAGACGATCAAGCGTGTCGAGCCTCAGAAGTACCCCGACGCGGACGGCGTGGTCCTGCTGCGGCGTTGCAGCTACACGCTGGGCAGCAGTCCGGCGGTTGCCGCCGAACAGGAAGAGTTTATCCAAATCCTCACTCCGGAGGGGAAACGCTTTGGCGACTACGACGTGTCCTATTCGCCACCGCATGAGGACATCAACTTCCTGGACTGCGAGGTGCTGCGCCCCGATGGCAAGCTCGTGAGGCTGGACCCGGACGCGATCCGCGAGGGCGGCGAGCAATCGGTTGGCGACTACTCGAGGGGACGCCGCAAGTTCTTTTCGTTGCCGGGCGTCACGCCCGGCGCTGTCCTGCGCGTGCGCTATAAGACCGAATGGAAGGAATTTCCGTTGCCGCACGTGTCGCTCGAGATTCCCATTGAGCAGGAGCTGCCAACCCTGCAAACCACCGTCGAGGTCGGCGTGCCCAAAGGAACGCCCTTTCATTTCGCGCTGGAGCAGATTTCGGCCGCCGATCCCGAGATCAAGCAAAGCAGCTACGGCACGAAATACCTATGGCACTCCGGCGCTCTTCCCGCGCAGCAACGGGAGATTCTCACGCCGCCGCTGCAAGGGTCGCGCCTGCTGATCTCCACCTTCCCGGATTGGGCGGCATTTGCGGAATGGTATGCCCGCATCAGCAAGCTGACGGATGAAGTGACGCCCGAGATTGCCGCGAAAGCGGCGGAACTCACGCACGAGGCCAAGGGAGGGCGTGAGAAGGTGCTCGCCCTCTATAACTATGTAACGAGCCTGCGCTATGTCGCCGTTCCCATGGGAGTGAATTCCTTCCGGCCCCACGCGGCGGCGAACGTCTTACAGAACCAGTTCGGCGACTGCAAGGACAAGGCCAACCTGCTTAACGCCCTGCTGCACTCGCAGAATATCGAGGCGCGGCTCGTGCTGGTGCCGCGGTTCAGCCAGGCGCACGACGGGCTACCCGGCCTTTCCTTCAATCATGCCATCTCGCGCGTGACACTGGACGGCGAGACGCGGTGGGTGGATACGACCGATGATGTGTGCCGCTTCGGCATGCTGCCGCCAGGCGATCCAGGCCGCAAGGTGCTGGTGATTGACGGCCAGACCAGCACGCTCACGCAATTGCCGGCGCCTGATCCGAAGCAACACCGGCTCACGCTGCACGGGGAAGTGGATTGCACCGGCGCGACCGACGCCGCGCCCATCAAACTCGAAGCCACCGCGGTGGGGTATCCTGACTACGAGCTGCGCACGGCGGCGCGAGAGGTTAAAGAACACGGATTCTCGGTCCCGCTGCTGGCGGCCAGGTTACGTCCCGTCGCCGGCTCGTTCGCGTTGGAAGAGCAGAAGTCCACCGCGGTGTCAGCGCTGGAGGAGAGTTTTGCCTGGAATGCCGAGGGGACGTGGGTTGGGGGCTGCTCCGGCAATGGGAGTTCGAGGTGGCTGCACTCGCCCTTCTGGCTGCCCAAGGAGTGGGAAGTCGCGTTGCACCGTCGCCACGCCGGCCTCTACCTGAGCCAGGGTTACCCGCTGACACTGGAAGAGGAGTTTGTGTTCCTGCTGCCCGCCAAAGCGCAACTGGGGCCTCTGCCCGGTGTTACCGAAAGCAAGACAGAGCCGTTGCAGTGGCGGGCCGAATGGGCGAGTATCGGAGGAGGGAAGCTGGCAGCCCGCTTGCGCGTCGAGCTGGGGCGAGGGGAAGTCTCAGCCGCGGAAACGCCTGAGTTGCAGAAGCAACTGCGCGCATTGCTGGCGACGCTGGCCGGGAGTGTGAGTGTGGCGGTATCGCCAAAGTGACGTTGGAAGTCCGAAATCCGCTCCGCCGCGTGGAAAAGGTCTCTGAAAGTGAAGCATTGATTTTGCAAAAGCATGACATTGGGACAGGCGCGCAACAGCAGGATTTGGCGCGTGGGGCGCGTCTCGACCGTGCCGCCGATCTGAGCTGTAGCGGTGGGCATCCTACCTGCCGTAGAGCCGGGCATCTTGCCCGGCGGGAAGGCCGTTCCGCAGGCGCGCGGCGCCCCTCCGGGCGGCAGGATGCCGCCCTCTACGGCAGGCAGGATGCCCGCCGCTACGTCGTGGCAGTGCCCAGATGTTCCCTGGCGCGAGTTAACCTCGGTAAATTGCTTGAACACAGAACTGGCGGCCTAATGATGTCAGCGCCCTCGGGCGTCTGAAGCCGAATCCCGAATCGCCGACAACCCATAAGCAACATCCTATGATTGACGAATCCACATTACCTCAGGTCCACGCAGTGCCTCCGATCATCGAACATGACCCCGCCGCGGTGCTGGACCAACTCGCGCCCCGGATTCGCCTGCTTCAGGATGAGATTGGCAAGGTCATTGTTGGCCAGCAGGAGGTCATCCAGGCGGCACTCTACGCGCTGTTTGCGCGGGGTCATTGCCTATTGGTCGGGGTGCCGGGCCTGGCCAAGACGCTGTTGGTCCACGCCCTGGCCAGGTCACTGGAGCTGAACTTCTCGCGCATCCAGTTCACGCCCGATCTGATGCCCTCCGACATCACCGGCACGGAGATTTTGGAAGAGGACGAGGACACGCGGCATCGCCGGTTCGCCTTTGCGCGCGGGCCGGTGTTCACGCAAATCCTGCTCGCCGATGAAATCAACCGCACTCCGCCCAAGACCCAGGCGGCCTTGCTGGAGGCGATGCAGGAAAAGACGGTGACCGTGGCGGGCAAGACCTACCGGCTGGAGGAACCTTTCATGGTGCTGGCGACGCAGAACCCCATCGAACAGGAAGGGACCTATCCGCTGCCCGAGGCACAACTCGACCGCTTCCTGTTTGAGGTGCTGGTGGACTACCCCACCCTGGAAGAGGAACGAAAGGTGGTGGAGCAACACTCGTTCGCACCGCTGGAGCGTATGCAGCCGGTGCTGACGCGCGAGGAGGTGCTGCGGTTCCGCAACGCCATCGCGCAGGTGCCCGCGGCGCCCAACGTGATTGACTACTCGGTCCGGCTGGTGCGCGCGACCCGCCCGGTGAGCGATGGCGAGGCGCCGGAGTACATCAAGCGCTGGGTTCGCTGGGGCGCGAGCCCACGTGCGAGCCAGTATCTGATCCTGGCCGGCCGCGCGCGCGCCGCCTGCGAAGGCCGTTTCAATGTCGCCTGCGACGACGTGGCGGCGCTGGCGCCCCTGGTGCTGCGGCACCGGATCATCCGCACCTTCCAGGCGGACGCGGAAGGCAAGACGACGGATGAGATTATTGCGCAGCTATTGCGGGATGTGCCAAGGGAATGACGGAAGGCCGAAACGCGAAACCCGAAGGCCGAAAGAAATCCGAATGACGAAATCCGAAGGACATCCAAATACTTCCATCGCCGGCAGAACGCGCGCGCCGTGTCTTTTCGGGCTTCGGGCTTCGGCCTTCTTTCGGATTTCGGCCATCGGCCTTCGGATTTAGCTCATCATGCCCACCGCCTCCCAAACCCTGTCCGAGCGGTTCGACCCCAAGCTCCTTGCGGCTCTGGAGGGGCTGGACTTCAAGGCGCGCTACGTGATGGAGGGGTTTCTCCACGGCCTGCACGACAGCCCATTCCACGGGTTCAGCGTTGAGTTCAGCGATTACCGCAACTACCAGCCGGGCGACGACCTGCGGCACCTGGATTGGCGGCTCTATGCGCGTAGCGACCGCCTCTGCATCAAGCGGTATATGCAGGAGACGAATGCCCGGTTCTACGTGATATGCGACACCAGCGCGTCCATGAAGTACCGCGGGAGCGCTGCCTGGGGCTCGAAGCTGGAATGCGCCAAGGTGCTGGCAGCGGCGCTGACGTGGTTCCTGCTCAAGCAGAATGACGCCTCAGGGATGGTCACGCTGAGCGGCGGGAGCGGCGTGCCGGAGTTCATCCGGCCCTCGCAACGGCCAAACCAGTTCGGCCTGATGCTGCGGCAGCTTGAATCGTTGCAAGCCGCCGGTGGCGCGTGCCTTTCGCAGTTGCTGCAACATACCGTGCGCCTGGTGCATCGCCGCAGCGTCATCTTGTTCTTCTCCGACCTGCTTGAGCCTACGGAAGAGGTTGCGCTCGGCTTCAAGCAACTCCGCTTCCACGGCCACGAGGTCATCGTCTTCCAGGTGCTGGACCCTGACGAGATGGACTTCCCCTTCAGCGAACCTCGGCTGTTCGAGGACCTGGAAACGGGAGTGCGTCGCATGGTCACGCCCACCGCGGCGAAGGAAACTTACCTGGCGCGGTTCAATGCGTTCATGAAGGAGCACCGCGACCTGTTCCGGAGTCTGGAGATGTCGCATTGCGTGGTGCGCACGGATGAAAACCCATGGCGGGCGCTGGCGCATTTCCTGGCCGAAAGGAAACGGCTGAAGTAGAATGATGCCCTGGTCTTTCCTCAACCCCTGGTTCTGGCTGGGCGCGCTGGCGGTTGCGGCCCCTATCTGGCTGCATCTGCGGCGGAAACGGGAGACCAACCTCGTCCAGTTTGCCGCGCTGCGGTTCCTCGACGACCAGCCCGAACCGCGCCGGAGCCCGTGGCGCTTGCGGGACCTGGTGCTGTTCGCCCTGCGCGTGCTGGGATTGCTGCTGATCGTGGCGGCATTCGCCTGGCCCTATTTGCGCGGGGCGGACACGGTGCCCATCAAGGAAAGCCGGGTTTATATACTCGACAACACCCTCAGCCATCAGGCGAACAACGGGTTTGCCCAGGATCGAGACCGGCTTCTGCGGGAGGTGAGCAGCGCTGGCGGCAACGTTCAAACCGCCGTCATCGAGCTGACCTCCACACCGCGAGTGGTGGTGTCCTTTGGTGAAGACCGCGAGCGGGCTAAGCAGAAGATCAAGGCGCTGGAGCCGTCTTTCCAGCGCGGCTCCTACCTGGCGGCGTTCCGGCAGGCGAACTCGCTCCTCGCCAATTCGCTGGGTGATCAGAAGCGAATCGTGCTGCTCGGCGACAGCCAGGAAAACCAGTGGAGCGAGAACGTGAACACGCCACCTTTTCTGCGCGGGGTGCAGGTGGACTTGCCGAAGATCCAGGCATCCAAGCTGCCCAATCTCTCCCTTTCCGAACCGCGCGCCCAGCGGATCTTCCTGGGGGACAAATCGCTGGTCAATTTCACCGCGAAGCTGAGCCACGTGGGCGAGGCAAAGACGGCGGTGGTGGTATTGCGCGCGGATGAGCAGGTCATCTTCAATCGCACGGTGGATTTGGACAAGCAGCCCGAGACGATCCTGCTTCAGGCGGAATGGGAGGCGGACCCGGCCGCCTGGCTGCGCGGCGACGTCACGGTCGAGGGGACGCCCGATGCGCTGGCGGGCGACAATCGGGTCTTCTTCTCACTGGCGCCGGTGATCGAAGGCCACGTGGCCCTGCTCGCGCAATCGCCCTACCTGCGGCTGGCGCTTTCGCCGGAAATCATGCGCGGGCGCTGGGCGACGCGCCTGCTGGAGCCGACTAAGCTGTCGGAGGAACTGGCGGCCAATCAGGACGCCGACGTGCTTTGCCTGGAGAGCAACTACCTGCAATCTGGCGACGCGCGGAAGCTCCTGTCGCGCTACCTGATCAACGGGCGAGGAGTGGTGCTGCTGGTAAATCGGGTGACACCCAGCATCGCCGGGTGCCTGCGCGAACTGGGTTTCGAGCTGGAGAACACCGTGACCGCGCCCAAAGGCAGCCCGGAGCACTTTCAATTCGTCTTCTCCAACCATCCGATCTTCCATCCCTTCCTCTCGCCCGACTATGGCAACCTGATGGACATCAAAGTCCAGAAGTATGTGCAGATCAAAGGCCCCCAGGCGATGCCGCTGATCTTCTCGGAAAAGGGCGCCGGGCTGTTCTTCCAGGGGACCAAACTGCCGGGCAAGCTATTCGTAGCCGCATTCGGGATGGACCGGGACCATACATCCTGGCCGGTGGACCAGACCTTCATCCCGTTCCTGGACCTCACGCTGCAGACCGCGCGCGCAGACGATCCGACGCCGACGAACTTCGAGCCCGGAGAGATCAGTGTGCTGCCGATGCCCGCCGCTTCGACCGTGCGCGAAGTGGTGCTTCACGACGAGCGCGCGGTCATTGCCCGCGTCCCCGTAGATCAGGACAAGGCTCAGTTGCGGATGCCGGACAAGCCGGGGCTGTACACGCTGACCTACGACGACGGCCCCCAAACCGAGAAGATCTTCAGCGTCAATCCCTCGCCGAAGGAATCGCAACTCGCCTATGTGGAGTCGCCCGAGGCCATGAAGGTATGGCGCGTGAACCTGCCCGCCGACACGGCAAAGTCGGCCCGTCCTGCCACGCGCGCGAAGGTCAGCCTCACCGCCGTCTTGCAACAGAGTTGGTGGTGGTGGATGGTGCTGGGAGGCTTGCTGGCATTGCTGCTGGAGACCGCCCTGGCCGAGGCGAGAGGTCTGAAGGGCAAGGAGCAAAGGAGTTAGGTGAGTTGACGAGCTTACAGCGGGGAACGCGGGCGCCGGTCATGAGGGATCTAACCGGTTTGCTGGCGAAACTGGACTAGAAACAGCACGAATTAACATGAGCTTTACAGTGGTCGAGACGAGCCTGAACCGGGCGGAATTCCGCTGGAAGTGGCTGAAGTTTCTTCAGCACAGTTTCCTGCTGGGCGGCGTTGTCTCTCTGCTGGTCTTGCTGTTCGGCGGGGCAATTCTGCTCGGCTGGGTCACGAACAAGGCGCTGGCGACGACATTCTTTGCCTTGCTGGCGGTGTCGGCGTTCATCGCATGGGCCGTGATCATTATCAGTGTCATGGCGGGCTCGCCCGACCGCACCTGGCTGGCCGCGGCGGTGGAGCGGGTTGACAGGCGCTTGCGGGACCGCCTGAACACACTGCTCTTTTTGGAACGCCGCAGCGGTGACACGCGCACACAGTCCTTTGCCCTGCGCATTGCCAGGCAAACCCAATCCGTCCTGGCGGCCAAAGCCTCCCCCTCGCCGTTCTCTGGGGCGCGCACGACGCAGCGTTTCGTGGCGTTCCTGGCCATACTCAGCGTCACCTACGCGCTATACCATATTTATTCGCCCTGGACCCGGCTGCTGGCAGCCCAAAACATCATGGCGGCGGACGTTGTGCATCCCGAGAAGCCGTTGGACCTGGCCCTGCCCGCCACCAACAACGTCGAGCAACAGCAAACCTGGGGTGAAGTCCGCATTACCGATCCGGGCTCCGACCAGCGAGTCACCAAAGTGGACGTGGTGCCGCTGCAAATCGAAGCCGCGGCGAACCAGACCCTCAGCAACGTGGCTTGGTTCTCCACCATCAACGGCGCGGGGGAAACCTTGCATGACCTTCCGCCGCCGGCGGAACCGCGCTACGCGGTGTATCAGCCGACGATCTATATGGATGAGCAGGGCCTCTCCGAGTGGGATGTGATGACCTATTACGCCAAAGCCAACACGGAGAAGTCCAATTCCTACGCTTCGGAGGTCTATTTCCTCGAGGTGCGGCCTTTCCGCGAGGATATACTGAAAATGCCGGGCGGGGAGAACGGCAAGGCCTACGAATGCCTCAACGAAATGTCCACGCTGATCGGGCGGCAGCAACATGTCATTCGCCAGACCCACCAGCACATTCAGAATCCGCAGCCGCAGGAGAAACTGCAGGAGCAGGACCGCAAGAAGCTGTCCGAGGCGGAGACAGACTTGAGCGATTCGGCCCAGCACCTCTACGCGAAGATGGCGGCGGAAATGGAGAACAAGCCCATTGGCGCCGCCCTGGACAATCTCGCCCAAGCCGAGAAGTCGCTCGACCGCGCGAGCAAGCTCCTGGATGACAACGTCATGAGCGAAGCGCAGGGCCGTGAGCGCAGCGCCCTGGCCGAACTCGTGGCGGCCCGGAAGGTGTTCCAAAAGGCCGTCAGCGATAACCCGAAAGCGTTCGAGGAACCGAAGGACGAGGAGCCTACACCCGTCGCCGACTCGGCGAAGAAGCTGAATGAGATGGCCGAGTTCCGCAACGAGGCCAAAGCGGCGCAGGAGTTCGTGCAGAAGAGCCTGGACCAGCAGAGGAGCATCGAACGTCAGACCGCGGCGCTCCGCAGCGACACGTCCAAACTGGGAGAGCAGGAGAAGGAGTTGGAGCAGTCGCTAGAGGAATTCGAGCAGCAGCACCCGCAGGTTTTCACCAATACGCAAGCCGAGTCACAGCAGGCGCGGCAAGCCATGACCAAGGCGGCGGAGTCCCTGCAGAAGAAAAGCGCGGGCGCCCGGGCCGCCACGCAGCAGGCCACCCAGCAGTTGGCCAAGCTCGACGACGCCATGCGGAACCGATCCGCAGAGCAGCAGCTCGCGCAGGCCTACCGGTTGAAGCAGATGCTCGACAAACAAATCCAGACGCTGGGCAAGTGCGCGAACCCGGGCGCGAGCGCGAGCGGCAACCCTTCGGACGCCGACGCCCAGCAGGCAGCCGGCGAAGCGCGCGAGACCATCAACCAGCTTAAGAGAGTTGCCGAGGAGGAGCCCACACGCGATGCGTTTGGACAACCCCTGCGGGACGCGTTGAGCGGGACGAACAAGGTGGACCTGGATGCGAAGCTTGCGCAAGTCCAGCAAGCGCAGGATGCGGCGGCCAGGCAGGAGCGAGCCGGCGAGGCTAAGGAAGGTTTGAGCAAGGTCAGCAAAGCTTTCGAGGCCAGCGAACCGGATGCCATGCAGATGGCGCAAAGGAAAGACTCGCTCAAACCGGGTCAGCAGGAGAGCTTGAATCTCGGTCTGGCCGAGCTGCAAAGCCTGATCAAACAGCAGCAGAGCAATCGGAAGATGTCCCCGCAGGACCGCGCCAGCCAGGAAAAGGAAGCCTTGTTCAACTTGCGGTCAGGCATGCGCGATGTCTATGGGGATAACGAGCGCGGCACCAGGGTTTTGACGCAACTGGAAGAGGCGCTGAAGACCGATGAGCCGGTGGACGTGGAAATCCTGAAGAAGCTGATGGCGGAGCTGGAGCACTTCTCCGTCGAGACAGCCGACCGGCTGGCGAGCAAGGAGGACAAGCCGGAGGTGACCAACATTGACCCGTCGCGGCTTCCCCCAGCGTATCGCGGGCGCATCCAGAAATACTTCCAGCGGCTGTCTGAGAAATGAGCGGTGCGATCATCTTCGACTTTCCTCGCGGCTGGCTGCTGGCGCTGCCGCTGGCTGCGGTGCTGGCCTTTGCAATCTGGCGACAGCACCGGCTGGGGCTTAAACGCTCCCGAATCCTCGCAGTGGGTGCGTTACGCGCCTTGGCTCTGCTGGCGCTTGTCTTCCTGGCCGCGCGTCCCGTGTGGCTGAGCCGTGAGCCGCCGGCGGCGGCAAACCGCTCCGTGGCGGTGCTGATGGATCGTAGCGAGAGCATGTCCCTGGAAGAGCGGGATGCCACTCGCTATCAGCAGGCGCTCGACTTCTTGCGCGAGCGGCTGCTGCCCGCGCTGAAGGCCGCAGGTCTGCCTGTGCAGGCCATGCTCTTTGACCAGAGCGCCGAGCCCGCGGACGGACCGCAACTGGCGGCGGCAGTGCCGAATGGTAAACGCACCAACCTCAGCGGGGCCGTGGCACAGGCGCTCGGGTCTGCCGGCCAGCCTCCTCTCGCGGTGATCGCCTTGACCGACGGCATCGTCAATGAGAGCGCCGACAATACGCGCGCGCTGACGGCGTTGGTGGACGCCCAAGTGCCCTTCATCGGCGTTGGAATCGGCAGCGACCAGGGCGTGCGGACTCTGTGCCTGCGCGACGTGGAGGCGCCCTCGATCGTCCAGACCAAATCCGCCTTCAGCATTTCCGCGCAGCTCGAGATGATCAACACGGAAGACATGCCTGTCTTCGATCTGCTGCTGTTCCGCGACGGCCAGATGCAGCAGAAGAAAAGCGTGGTCCCCGGCAAAGGTTCGCGGACCTGGCTGGAGAGCTTTCCCATGACCGAGGACCAGCAGGGCGTCCACAACTACAGCGTGCAACTGCTGCCTCCGAATCTGCCCAACCTCAAGTGCGTGAACATGCTGGGGAACACGGCAGTGCGGGTGTCGGACGAGAAAGAGCTCCGCGTGCTCTACATCCAGGGGGCCTTGACCTGGGATTACAAATTCATCGGCCTGGCGCTGCGGAACGACCAGACCATGAAGCTGACCGGCCTGACCCGCACTTCCAAACAATCCGTCTTCCGGCAAAACGTCGAAGGCGCGGGCGAGCTGATGAACGGGTTTCCGACTACGCTGGAGGAATTGGCGCCGTTCCGGGTAGTCGTGCTGTCGAACCTGCGCCCGGCGGACCTTACCCCGGTGCAGCAGGAAGTCCTGGCGCGCTTCTGCGGCGAGTTGGGGGGAGGCGTCCTGATGATCGGCGGTCCGGCGACCTTTGACAGCACCTGGCAAGGCAGCCGGCTCGAGCAGTTGCTCCCGGTCGTGTTCGCGGCTAACCGCGGCGTGCAGGGGCTGGACCGGCCATTTCGCATCGAGCTGACGGAGGAAGCCCTCCAGCATCCCGTGTTTCAGATCGCCGATAATCGCCCGATGCGTGAAGCCTGGGCGCAGTTGCCGACTTTCACGCAATACGGACGCGTGGACGCCGCCAAACCGGGCGCGCAAATCTGGGCCTTGCACCAGACCGAGGACGGACCGCAGGGGCGCCGCATTCTGATGGCTTCGCAGCGTTATGGCGCGGGGTTGTCGGCCGTGCTGTGCATCCAGAACTTTTGGCGCTGGCGCCTGGCCAAGGATTCCGAGCCCCAGCAGTTCGACCGGTTCTGGCGGCAGCTCTTCCGGTTCCTGAGCGAGGTGGGCCGGCAGGATGTCTCGATCCATTTGGCCGACCAGGAATTGCGTCCGCAGATGGACGTCCAGGTGGTCCTGGAGAAACAGCCCAATCCCAAGAACGTGACGGATACCACCCGCAAGTTCTATGTCCGGGCGGAGGACGGGCAGAAGAATCTTCTGCGCGAGCAGGAGGTCGAGCTGGAGCCCTCGCGGCCAGTGGACTTCAAGTTCCGCGCCGAGAAGGCCGATGTCTATACCGTCACCGTCACGGATACCATGAAAGTGCCCATCGCTACGCGCCCGGTTGAGGTGCGCGACATCAACATCGAGTTCCAGACGACCGCGCGGAACATGGAGATGCTGCAACAATGGGCCTCGGTGAGCGACGGGCTGGCGATGAAGGTCGAAGACTGCCGCGACGCCGCTGACCTCGTGGCGCAGATCAAGGCCAAGATTGAGCAGGTCCGGCACGGAAAAGAAATGCGGCGTCCGCTCGGCATGAATGGCTGGGTGCTGGCGCTGGTGGTCGGCTCTCTTAGTGGCGAGTGGCTGCTGCGCAAACGATGGAGTCTGGCATGAATGGGAAGCTCACAAATCCGAAATCCGAAGGCCGAAGGCGGAAAGAAGGCCGAAACCCGAAATCCGAATGCCTCGATCTGGCTCGCTGGAAGGCAGCTTCAGCCCACTCTGAGGCGAGCGGGCGTAAGGATGAGTGCGCCACGCTCCGGGCAGCCCTCCTATTCGGGCTTCGGCTTTCGGATTTCTTTCGGCCTTCGGCCTTCGGGCTTCGGAATTGGGCCGCGCGCAACTTCGCATTCATAAGCCTTGCCGCCGCCTTTGCCCTCGTCGCTCTCGCACCCTCCGCCCTCGCGCAGAGCACGGACGACAAGCAAGCCACCTTCTTCATGGGCCGGGTGAAGTACAGCTCCAACGACGGTGATGATTGCTCCGGCGTGGGGCAGGAGCTGATGCGGCTGGTGTCGCGGGCGTCCACGCTTAAGATCCAGGAAGAGCTCAAGGTGCGTCTGACCGACCCGGAGCTGTTCGAGACGCCGTTCCTCTTCATGAACGGCCACAATGAGTTTGTGCTCACCGAGCCGGAGCTGGCGAACCTCCGCAAATACCTAAGCCACGGCGGGTTCTTTTTCGCCTCCGGCTGCTGCACCAGCCCGGGCTTCCCACGGGCATGGCGGCGCGAGTTCGGACGAATCTTCGCGAGTGAGAAGGTGAAGCCAATCCCTTACGACCATCTGATTTACCGCGCGTTCTACAAGATAGACCGCGTGCGCTGCCTCCACGAGCCGCGCGACATTCAGCTCGAGGGGCTCTTCTACCAGGGCAGCCTGGTGGCGGTGATGTGCGAGGACGGACTCTGCTGCGCCTTCAGCGCCAACAATAGTTGCAACCGAGGCAAAGGTGTCAGCCCCGAGGACGGCCAGAAGCTGGCGCTCAACATCGCCGTTTACGCCCTCACGCACTGAGTCCGGTAAGCCGCTTACTCGCCCAAATAACGCCGCATGCGGCTCGAATGCCGCCGATGCCGGCGCCGGGGCCCAAGCTTCCGCCACAGGAGATAGGCGGCGAAGCACACTGCGGGGGCCGCTGCGATCCATGCGAGCAGGGTCAAGGCACGCAACTCATCGTCCGACTTGAATGTCATGGGATCAATCCTGTGCCCCGCCGGCTTCTTTGGCGCGGCGCCGCTGCTCCATAGCTCGCCGCTGTCGGCGCCGCTCGCGCTTCTCCTGAAAACTCGACCAAAAGAGATAGACGATGATACCCAGCGCGATGACGGCCAGGCCTTTAATGGCGCCGTACTCCGCCAGGCACACCGAACTGAGGGCAAGGAGTATTCCCATACCAGCGACGAACATAAGCCTTTGCCGGTCCCACGACGAGCCTTTAATGGAACCAGCAGCGCGGCAGCCGCATCGCGACTGTGTGATCTCTCACACGATGGCACTTTCGATCTGTGGAGCGGTTCGTGGCGCTTTGCGCCTCGGCCGAGGGGGCACCCTTCATGGGGTGTTTACCCCATAGCGTCTCACTGCGGTTGTGATAAAAAGGAGACGTACAACACAATACAACTCGATTAGGAGGCGAGTCAGGTGTAGTAAGACGCAGAGCGGCCCCCCTGCCCGGTGGCCGCTCTTTTCTTTTTCCCTCGCTTGCCTGGTTGGGAGAATCCTGCCCGGACCCCTAGGCAGCTTCCGGGCCGGGCTGCCGACCAAGCCCCGTCGCCGGGCCAGAAGCAGCCAAAAACCGCCAACACTTCGCGGGTGACACCAGACATTCCCGTCTGGCAGCATGCGGGCACTGTGAGCTGGACCAAAAACCAATTCTCCCTCAGCCGCGCAGCGTCCAGTACATGCGTGCGCCCAAAAGCAATTACCTATGTGCAGCCTTTGGTCTTTGACATGCTTGCAGGTGCAAATCCTGCCTCGGCAATGGATGGTTGGGCTGAGTAGTCATAGCAGACTCCGGCTGGGGGGAGACCCCGGCTGGGGCAAGCTCTGCCGTAAACAGCATACAAAGAAGGGAAGGTGAGGCGAACCGCCCGCGAGGGCAAGGACCGCCCAGAGTAAGCCGAGGAGGCCCAAGCTGGACGGAGTTTGTCAGACTGGCGGATCAGGCCGTCGTAGCGATTGCAGGCGCGGGGATGATAAACCGTGCCGAGCCAAGGGCCTGTGGGTACAGCCGCGGTCCGAGACGCCTGGACTCTGAGCCAGAAACGGAAAGGACCGCAGGTCCTGCATCAAACGCAGCCGGGGACGGGTGCGGAAGCGTGCAGGACGACCCGGCTGGCTTCCAGCCGTACTGGGGAACACCTGCCGTACGGAATGAACCGAGGGGGTGGAGGAACCGTGGGCACGACCTGATGGCCATTTGCCACGATGCTGGAAAGGGCAGATACAGCGGAAGCCATTGGTCTAAACTGGCGCGCCTCCGCTCTACTCGACCAGTAAGAAGGCGGACTTGTGGCCGTTGGTCTGGCAGGCCACGGTCGCCAGGGCCGGGCCGGAGGGCCGGCAGGATAGCGACGCTCTGCCCCCGCTGGGCCGACTCTGTCACTGGCCTCGATTGCCGCGCCCCCGAGCGGCGCAGTTTCGGTGTTGTCCCCCGAACCTGCGCGGGCCTATAGTCCGGCCGTGGTACTGAAACTATGAGCATCCAAACTCACAAGCTGGCAAGTCGGCAATCATCCCATCTATGAAGAAGCAACCTTTATCGCGGCTCCTGTTACTGGGCCTTTCCCTCACCCCCTCCGCGCTGCGCGCCGCGGACGCCAATTCCTCGACTTCCTGGCACGCGCAGTCCCTGGGCCAGGCCGTGGGCTACATGCTGGTGTTCGCGATCATTGGCATCATCGTCGCCATCGCGGGCTATAAGATCTTCGACAAGTGCACGCCAGGCCACCTCAACAGGGAGATCCTGGAGCACCGTAACGTGGCCGCCGCCATCATTGCGGGCGCGGTGATCCTGGGCGTGTGCATCATTGTCGCCGCCGCCATGCTGGGTTGAAGGCTGCCAGGCGACCTTGAAACGGAGCCGGAACATACGCCTGGTGCTGATCGGCGGCCTGTCCGCCGCCGCGATGACCGGCTGCGGACCGGGAAGCGGCACCCCTCCGCCGCTCAGCGCTGAGAACGTCTATACCAATAATTTCTACGTCCCAGGCGTGGGCTATTATCACGCCCCGTTTCGCGCCTGGTATTCGCTCCCCTACAATCACTTTGACCCGCAGACCCAGCGCTACTTTTACGGCGGCCAGTGGTCGCAGAGCGCCTGCCAGACAATCACGAACATCTCTCCGCCGACCGTCCAGGTCGCCCAGCTAGCGGAGGCGCAGCGCACTGACATTCAGCGAGGCGGCTTCGGCGGGAGCTCGGGTTTCTTTGCTGTCCACAGCTAGTGACAGCCATCCAATGACTTCCTCGAATTACCAAAAGCCCGGAGCGCCGGCATGCTGCCGGCTTGGGCTGTCCGGATGGTGTAAGCCGGCAACATGCCGGCGCTCCGCCCTGTCCGGCTGAGTCCTTTCCCCTATGCAACGTCACCGTTCCAATCCCAGGCCGGACTGGCGTGAGCAGGTCGAGGCGCTCGGTTTCACCTATCATTCCCATGAAGAGGGGCCTTACTGGGATGAATCAGCCTGCTATGAGCTGACCGCGAGAGAGGTGAATGCGCTCGAAGCGGCCGCGAATGCCCTGCATTACCTCTGCATTGAAGCTGCCGAGGCGGTCATTAAGAACTCCTGGTGGCCGCGGCTGGGGATTCCCGAGGCCGCCATCCCGGCCATCCTGAGTTCCTGGGAGCGCGATGACTTCAGCCTCTACGGGCGATTCGATCTGAGCTACGACGGCTCTTCCCCACCCAGGCTGCTCGAATACAATGCGGATACGCCCACTGCTCTCCTCGAGGCCGCCGTCGTGCAATGGTTCTGGCTGGAGCAGGTTCATCCGGGCGCCGATCAGTTCAACTCGATCCACGAGCGCCTCATCGAAGCCTGGCGCCGCTGGGCCAGGACCACCATTCACTTCAGCAGCATCAAGGACCACGACGAGGACGAGCAAACCGTGCTCTACCTGCGGGACACTTGCGAGCAGGCGGGCGTGCAGACGCGCTCAGTGCACGTCGAGGACATCGGCTGGGACCGGCGCCGCAACCTCTTCGTGGATCTCGACAACCAGCCCATCGAGCGGTGCTTCAAGCTCTACCCCTGGGAATGGCTCTGGCGCGAGGAATTCAGCGCGCACCTCGCCACGGACCGCGTGCGCTTCATTGAGCCGGCCTGGAAGATGCTCTTAAGCAACAAGGGGCTGCTGCCCATCCTGTGGGAGCTGTTCCCCGATCATCCGAATCTCCTGCCCGCCTACGAACTGGCCGACCCTTTGGGCGCATGCTACATCCGAAAGCCCAAGCTCAGCCGCGAAGGCAGCAACGTCGCCTGGGTCGAAGGCGGCGTGATCGTCGAGGAGACTGACGGCGGCTACGGCCAGGAAGGCTGTGTGTATCAGGCCCTGGCGCCGCTGCCCGAGTTCGACGGGCACCACCCGGTCTTCGGCGTCTGGGTGGTTGACCACGAGGCCGCGGGGCTGGGCATCCGCGAGGACACGCGCCGCATTACCGGCAATCTCAGCCGCTTCGTCCCGCACTTCTTCCGCCCCGGCACATGACCTACCGCAATCCCACGCCCATCCAGCTCGGCATGACGGGCACCATTAACGGTGTCCAATACCACGTTGTTGGGCGCGTGGTCATGGGTGTGGTCGAAGGCGGCGAAATCTACTACTGGCAGGAGTTCAACCTGGAGACCGGCACGGGCGAAAACGCCACGCTGGTCTATGAGCACACCGAGCGCGGCGGCGAGTGGCGCTTCTTCACCATTTTCGAGCCGCAGTATCCCATCACCGCCACGGATGCCGCCACCAAGCACGAGGGCGATCCCATCAACCTGGACGGCACGGACGTGCGCGTCACGCTCGTCGAGCAGTCGCGCATCTATCACATCGAGGGCAAGGCGCCCGAGGGCGAGGCTGTGGGAGAATACGCCAACTACTTTAACGCTGAACGCGGCGACATCATGGACGTGGTCAGTTGGACCGGCCAGGAAGTTGAGTGCTACCATGGCGTGACGCTGCCGTATAGCGTCATTGCCAAAGCCTTCAACATCCGCCTTCCGGCGTTCAACACCGTATTCCAGACGCATAGCTACGCGGGCAGCTCGTCCAGTACGGCGGCCAAGCTCCTGTTTGGCGTTATCGCGGCGATCATCATCGTCGCCGCACTCATCTTCTTCATTCCAAGCCGCCGCCCGCCCGCGGTGATCAAGACCGCCGCCCCGCCTGCGCTCTTCAAGGCAGGCATTACCGGCAAACTCAATGGGACGGACTACCGCATCCAAAGCCGGGCGCTGGTCGAAGTCGCGCTCCAGGGCCGGCAATTCCAGCGCCAGGAATACGGCCTCGCCACTGAGGCTGACGACAAGGCGCTCCTGGTCTGCGGCTCAAAACCCGGGGCTAAGGATTGGATGTTCTACACCCCGCTCCATCCCGCCGAACCGCTCACACCGAAGCAAGCCGGCGCCGTCCGCCTGGGCCAGACGTTGAATGTGGACGGCGTCGTCGCCAGAGTGAGCGAGCTGTTTCAGTCCACGACCCTCTTGGTCGAAGCTGCCGAGGCGGACGCGCCCAACAAAGGCGATGTGATGTATTGCTTTGCCGGAACTGGCAACTACTACGAACTGCTAGTGCGCTGGAACAGTTACCGCATCGAATTCTTCAAGGGACGGCCGGTGATGGAAAAGGACGTGACCGCTGCGTTCAAGCGGCCGTGACACGAGCTCTGTCCCGGCGGCCAACTCGCTCCCGGCAACAGCTTTACCGATCTTGTTGCCTGCATCACAATTTATGCAAGGTGCTGAACGTAAATCATTTGTTGCACGGCAGGCGATTGGGCTTATGTTCTGGGCATGGATTGGCAGCAGTTGGTGTCGCTGGTGATCGTGGGTTCCGCCGCAGGTTTCCTGGTGTGGAGCAAAGTTCGCCGGCAGAAGTTCAGTTTTGAGCGGGACACGCATTGTGGATGCGCGGCTGCCCTCCCATCGGCCCCGCAGAGTTCGATCATTTTCCGCGCGCGCAAAGGGGAACGCCCCGAGGTGCGAGTGAGGATGAGATAGACGCGCGTTTGCGGACACACCCCGGCTGAGATAAGATCCCCCTCGCTAAGATGGCCATGTGCAAAGTTAGTTCCTCCGTCCATTTCGTAACTCGCTCTGCATACAGCGGGCAGGATCCATCGGTGCGGGCGCATTGGGTGCCCAACACCGACGTCTATGTGACCGATAACGGGCTCGTCGTCAAGGTGGAGTTGGCGGGCATGCGGAGCGAACACCTGGAGATTACCGTGGAGGGAAGCAAGTTGCGCATTTCCGGGAACCGGCCTGATGGGTGCCGGGCAGCCAAGGCGAACTTCCTGGTGATGGAGATCAACTACGGCCCCTTCGAGAGCGTGCTGGAAATGCCCGAGGGCTACGATCTTAGCCAGGCCAAAGCGGCCTACCTGAACGGCTTTCTGCGCATTGACGTGCCGGTCGTCCAGCGGAGCGTCAAGCACACAAAAGTGCCGGTGGCTCAGGGAAGTTAGCGCGCATCTAACATTTTTCCGAGGCCACCAATCCAGAGAAATAGGAGCGCGGACATTTCTGTCCGCCGTTACATGTTGGTCAATCTTAGGCGGACAAGAACGTCCGCGCTCCGGCAAGAAATGCGACGCTCACGGGGAGCGGGTCTCTCCGCTGAACTTCTTGCCGGCTGCGGCCTCTAAATTTTAGAATGGCGCGATCATGAGCACGCCCGATACCGAGTTTATCAGCATTCTGGGAGCCGCCGGCAGCCCGGAAGCGCCCCCGCGTGTCTCTTCGAGTTCCCTGCCCGAGAAGCTGCCCATCCTTGGCTTGTCGGACATCGTCATCTTTCCCGGAATGGTTGCGCCGCTGCTTGTCGAGACGGCCCAAAGCACCAAGCTCATTGATGACGTGGTCAGCGGCGACCGCCTGCTGGGTGTGGTTCTTCAGAAGAATGCCGAAGCGGAGAACCCCTTGCCGCACGAGATGTACGACGTGGGTTGCGCGGCGCGGGTCTTGAAGATGCTCAAGTTCCCGGATAGCACCGTGCGCGTGCTGGTCGAGGGCCTTTGGCGCATCCACATCAAGGAATACCCGAGCGTCGAACCCTACCTGAGCGCAAAGTTCGACCTGGTGCCGGACCTCCGCGAGGATTCGGTCGAACTGACCGCGATGATGCGCAACGCACAGGGCCAGTTCCAGGAGATCATCAAGCTTTCCCCGGCCCTGTCGGAGCAGATCAAGATCGCCGCGCTGAACACCGAGGACCCGGGCCACTTCACCGACCTCATCGCGGTGAACCTCAACCTCGCCCTGGAAGAGCGCCAGAAGTTGCTGGAAACCAACTCGGTCAAGGAGCGCCTGACCCGGCTGCTGCCGATGCTCAACCGCGAGCACGAGGTCCTCACCCTCAGCTCTAAAATCCAGAGCGAAGTCGCCACGTCCATCTCGAAAACCCAGCGCGACTTCTTCCTGCGCGAGCAGATGCGCGCCATCCAGCGCGAACTCGGCGAGACCGACCCCAACGCCGCCGAAATCCGCCTTCTGCGCGAACGGATCGAGGCAGCCGACCTGCCCGCGGAAGCCAAACAGGTGGCGACCCAGGAGGTGGATCGGCTCCAGCAGATGCCCCCGGCCGCCGCGGAATATGGCGTGAGCCGCCATTACGTGGACTGGATTCTGAGCCTGCCCTGGACCAAGGAAACGCCCGACAAGATTGACCTGACCGAGGCCGAGCGCATTCTCAACGAGCAGCACTACGGGCTGACCAAAGTGAAGGACCGCCTGCTGGAGTTCCTGGCCGTCCTCAAGCGCCGCAAGCAAATCAAAGGGCCCATACTCTGCCTGGTAGGCCCGCCCGGCGTCGGCAAGACCTCTCTGGGCCGGAGCGTGGCCGATGCGCTGGGGCGGAAGTTCGCCCGCATCGCCCTCGGCGGCATGAGGGACGAGGCGGAGATACGCGGGCATCGCCGCACCTACGTGGGCGCGCTGCCCGGCCGCATCATCCAGACCTTGCGCCGGGTGGAAAGCCGCAACCCGGTCATCATGCTGGACGAGCTGGACAAGGTCGGCGCTGACTTCCGCGGCGACCCGGCGTCAGCCTTGCTGGAAGTGCTCGACCCGGCCCAGAACAACACCTTCACTGATCATTACCTGGATTTGCCGTTCGACCTGTCGCGCGTCTTGTTCATCACCACGGCCAACTGGCTGGACCCGGTTCATCCCGCATTGCGGGACCGGCTGGAAGTGATCGAACTGCCCAGCTACACCGAGTCCGAGAAGCTTCAGATCGCCAAACGATACCTGGTGCCGCGCCAATTGGAAGAGCACGGCCTGACCCGGAAGGAAGTGAGAATCCCCGACGCTACCCTGCGGCGGGTCATCCACGACTACACCCGCGAGGCGGGCGTGCGCCAGTTGGAGCGGGAAATCGCCGCCCTGACGCGCAAAGCCACTCGCCGGATTGTCAGCAACGGGCAGTTCTCCGGCCGGCTCGTACTGGAGCCGCACGCTCTGGGGGATTATCTGGGCGCCGCCAAGTTCGTGAGCGAGACAGCGGAAACCATCAAAGAGTATGGCATCGCGACCGGCCTCGCGTGGACGCCGGTCGGCGGCGAAATCCTATTCATCGAGGCGACCCGCATGCCGGGCAAAGGGAACTTGCTCCTCACCGGTTCGCTCGGCGACGTCATGAAGGAGAGCGCCCAAACCGCCGTGAGCTTCCTGCGCAGCCAGGCCAAAACGCTCGGCCTGGATCTCACCGACTACGCCAAGTATGACCTGCACATCCACGTGCCCGCCGGGGCGACACCCAAAGACGGCCCCAGCGCCGGCGTAGCTTTGCTGGCCGCGCTCGCCTCGCTGCTCATGCACCGGCGCGTGCGCTCGGAAGTCGCCATGACCGGTGAAATCAGTCTGCGCGGACGCGTCATGCGCATCGGCGGCATCAAAGAAAAAGTGCTGGCCGCCGCCCGCTTCGGCATCAAAGAAGTGATCCTGCCGGAACAGAACCGTGCCGATTGGACCGAAGTGCCCGAAGAAGTGCGCGCCAAGCTCAAGGTGCATTTCATCCGCCACATCTCCGAGCTCCTCCCCCTGGCCCTGCGGCCGAAGTAAATGACGAATGACGAATGACGAAGGACGAAGGAAGCCCTAAGGCCGAATCCCGAATCCCGTGCTCAGTGAGCGTGGCTTTGCCATTTGCCATTTGTCATTTGCTATCGGCTGTTGGCTGTCATCTCCGCGGCTCTGCCCCCCTAAGGTTGCTTCGTCATTGGTCCTTCGTCATTTGTCATTCAGCCCGCCTGCTTCGTCTTTCGTCATCCGTCATCCGTCATTGGGCTCTCGCCGCTGTCGTGCTTGTGCTCTGCTCTCCGGCACTTGCCCAGGCTCAGCGCTCCGACGACCAGCGCCCCCCACCCCTCGACCCCGCCCAGGCCAAAGCCGAAGCCCAGATTCTCGTGGCGGAGCTCCTGGCCCCAAGACCCGACCAAAACTCCACCAATGCCGGCCAGGTGAGAATCCGAGACGCCGACGGCAAGGAAACCGAGACCCCAGCCCGCTTCGAGATCGTCTGCACCCCAACCAACTGGCTGAGCATCTATGAAACCCTGACCTCGCCCGGAGGACCCGCCAAGCAGAAGCTCGCCGTCATTCACAACGGCGATCAGCCCAACCAATATCTGCTGTACGAGCAGGCCAACTCCGCCGCCACCAACGCCAGCGCCCAGCACCTGTCCCCGAGCCAAACCATGATTCCCTTCGCCGGCTCCGATTTCTGGCTGGCAGACCTCGGCCTTGAGTTCCTCCATTGGCCCGAGCAGCGCCTCCTCAAAAAGGAAATGCGCCACAGCAAGTCCTGTGAGGTCCTCGAAAGCACCGACCCTCACCCCGTGCCCGGCGGCTACTCACGCGTAGTCGCCTGGGTCACGATCGAAAACCCCCACGGCATAGTCCACGCCGACGCCTACGATTCCCACAACGACCTGGTCAAGCTATTCGATCCCACTAACCTGGAGAAGATCAACGGCGACTATCAGCTCGCCGAAATGGAAATGCGCAACCACCGCACCGGCTCCCACACCTGGATTAAGTTCGACCTAAGCCGCGAGTGATGCTTCATAGCGGCGGGCATCGTACCCTAAATGAACCAGGCACCCCTCTCCCACGCACGTCGTAGGTATGTAGTACGCACCATAGAGATCCCCGCCCGCCCCCCTGCTACGCTGAACCCAGCTACGATCCGAATTGGCACGTCTAGGTTGGTCTAATCACGATCGTCTTTCTCGTCAGGCCGCTTCTCCAGAAACCGATAGCCCGGAAGGCCTGATTACCACGGGGCCAGCCCGGCCGCATTGATTGGGAGGCCGCTCAAACCGCTCTTCGGTTCAAGCGAGCCGTCGGACTTGATGCCGAAAGCGCTGATGGTGCCGTCCCCGTTGTTGAGGCTGAATAGCTCATCGCCATCGTGATAGCTCATCGCCATCGTGACTGAAGGCCATATCGGCTGGGTGCATGCCGGTCTTGGCTGGCAGGCCTGAGTTATTCAGGAGTTCCATGCTTCCATGTGCGTCGACGCGGAAGCCGGAGATGGAGGCGCTGCCGGCGTTGGCCGTGTAAACATAGCGGCCATCATAGGTGAGAACCAACCAACACGCCGCCGTCTGCTCAGTTGGCACTTTCCCGCTGATGACGGCCAGACCGCCCGCGTCCGAGAGCTCATAGGAGGAGACAGAGCTGCCATTCGCGGCGCCGGCGGCTGCCTCGGGAATGAAGAGCCGATTGTGGCGACCGATGGCGAACCCGAAAGGCCATGTCCCCACTGACATGAATAATTGATGATCCATTAACGGGGGCGGGGCTCACACTGGACCTTGGGCGTCGGTCAATGATTTCAAGCTTGGTGCGGCCCCACCCTCCCTGAACCCTGTCCCGGTTTGATTTTGCTGGGCTCCTTGGGCAACTGTGGTGGTTCAGCCGATCGCGGAGCCGCGTCGGGAAGACGCTTCAGAACTTCTTCAATCGCTTTTCTCAACAGCGCGACCTCGCCGGAGAGTTGCTGAATGGATGTCTGGTTAGGAATCTCCGATTTCGGGTCCGCCGCATCCCGTCCGATAAAAAACGCGGCAAAGACCGCCGTCAGATAGCCGAACATTGCAACCGCAAAGATGGAGATGCCGAGACAGAGCACGTGTCCACCCGCTGTCACGGGTCGGTACCCGGAGCCAATATTGGTGATCTGCATCGCGACCCACCAAAGCGCTTTTGGATAGCTGTGAATGCCCTGTGGATCAGGCGAGTCATTTTCGAAATGAAGCATGCCGGCCGCACCCGCTAAGATTACCACCATCGTCAAAGTTAACACGTAGCCAGTGCCCCGGCGGCTCACAGTCCGCCGCAGCGCCCGCAATCCTTGGTCGGCCGACGCAAACATCCAAATGACTTGCATTCCAAAGGTCGCGGTCAGCGCGCGCGCCAATGGATACGATTGAAGGTACGGGACGAACCGAACCAAGGGCACGAGAATCGCCAGAACAAAGAGCCAGTTCCGCTTCAGAAAACTCACTCGATTGGAAACGATGGCCAGTCTCAGGCTGAAATAGAACACGAACGACGCCCAAAGCAGCGTGCCAAGACCCTGCAGGATCGGACTGGTACCACTAACCAGTTCCGTAACAATGACCAGAAACCACAAGAAGCTCAGAAGCAACATGGGCCGCTCGAGCTTTCCGGGCAGCGAATGAAGAAAACCCGGCTTGGCAGCAACGTGGCGTGGGGCGTCAGCCATTCTGGGACACTGTCTTGGTTCCGATTGGATCAAAAATCCGATACGCGAGCAGCTTCACACGGTCGTTCAGGAGGAACCAGATTAGCGCATAGCCCCAAACGAACAGTGCCCAACCCCAACCGAGCGGCACCATAAAGAACCCATAAACCGCTATCAACGTCGCCACGATTTGCGTGCCGACCACGGCCACCCACAAAATCCGCGCGGGGCGGATGGACCAGAACGGGCCTCGCGTGCGCGTCAGGAAAATCGTCAGGTGCCCCGCCACTGACAGCTTCAGATACATCAGCGTCTGGATATGCGCGCGGTCAAGGTTAAAGACGCGCTCACCGAGATAGAACAACCCAAAAGCGGAAACCACGCCGATCACACCCAGCGCCGAAGAAATCCCCAGCACCATGCGCATGTTCCAGGACTCGGGCTGGTCCTTGTAATGAACGTTGTCGTAGGCAATGGACAGGATCGCGCCGTCGTTAAGCAACGCCAGCATCACAATCATCACGGCCGTCAATGGATAGAAGTTAAAGACCAGGATCGCCAGCGTCATGAAAAGTAGTACGCGGATCGTCTCGGCGATGCGGTAAATCGCGTAACTGTTCATCCGCTGGAAGATCCTCCGGCTCTCCTTGATGGCATCAATGATCACCGAAAGGCCAGGCATCAACAGCACGATGGCCGCCGCTGCGCGCGCCGCGTCGGTGGCGCCTGAAACGGCGATGCCACAATCGGCTTTCTTCAGTGCCGGCGCATCGTTTACACCGTCCCCCGTCATGCCGACGATATGGCCGTGCTTTTGCAGGACATCCACAATGTGAAACTTGTGTTCGGGGAACACCTGGGCAAACCCGTCGGCCTTCTCGATAGACTCGGCTACCGCCGCGGTCTCCTGCTGCTTTACGTCGCCCAGGCCGCTGGCATCGAGAATGTTTGCGCCCATCCGTAACTTCTTGGCCGTTTCCTGAGCGATGGCGAGTGCATCGCCTGTCACCATCTTGATCTTCACGCCCATCTGGCGTGCGGTCTCGATGGTAGCTTTGGCATCTGCCCGTGGCGGATCGAACAGGGGCAACACGCCCAGAAACTGCCAAGGGCCTTCTCCCTCGGCCCGCGCCACACCCAGCGAACGAAAGCCCCGCGCCGCGAATTCGTTGACCGCCTTCTCAACGGCGGCCTTCACCTGCCCGGCATTGGCTGACAACGCCAAAATCACCTGCGGCGCTCCCTTCGACACCTTGAACGTCTTTCCGTCCTTGCCCTTGACGGCGGCCTCCGTGCGCTTATGCACCGGGTCGAACGGCTGGAAATGGACCACCTCATAAGCCTTCAACGCCTCTGCGTCCTTTACTCCGCCCAGAACGGCCAAATCAATGGTGTCGTTGTTTTCCGCGCGTGACGCCAGCGCCCCATTGAGAATAACTTGCTCGGCGGGGACATTGTTCATGCTAAACGGATCGCCCAGCGTCAGCTTGTTCTGGGTCAGGGTGCCCGTCTTGTCCGAGCACAGCACATCCATGCCCGCCAATTCCTCGATCGCCACCAACCGGCTCACAATCGCCTCTTTCCTGGCCAGCAGGCGCGCCCCGACCGCCATCGTCACCGACAACACCGTCGGCATTGCCACGGGAATCGCCGCCACGGTCAGCACCAAAGCGAACTGCAACGTGGAAAGGAACCGATCGCCTCGGCAGATCGCGACGGTAATAATCAGCGCCACCAGGGCCACCGCGACGATGATCAAGTAATCCCCGATCTTCAAAACCGCCTTTTGAAAATGGCTGACAGTGTGCGCCTCCTGCACCAGTTGCGCCGTCTTGCCAAAGTAGGTTTTCTCGCCTGTGGCGTAAACCAAGGCGCCGATTTCACCCTGACGAATGACCGAGCCGGAAAACACTGCGTCGCCCGATTTGCGCTCGGCCGGCAACGACTCCCCCGTCAGCGCGGACTGGTCCACCTCCACCGGGTCGCCCTCCAACAGGCGCGCATCCGCCGGCACAATGTCGCCCAGGCGCAAACGGATGACGTCGCCCGGCACCAACTCGCGCGCCGCAGGGTTGACCCACTTTCCATCCCGTTTCACCCGGGCCTTGATCGCCAGCTTCGCCTTGAGAGCCTCGATAGCGCTGCCCGCCTCCCGCTCTTCCCAGAATCCGACAACGGCGTTCGCTATCAGCAACACGAGGATGATGAAGAAATCCGGCCAGTGCCCAACCACGCCCGACAGAATCACCGCAATCTCGATCATCCACGGGATGGGGCCCCAAAAATAGGAGAGGAATTTCAGGAAGAGATTAGTCTTTTTTTCTGTGAGTTCGTTAGGCCCATATTGGGCCAACCGCTTCTGCGCCTCGGCTTGAGTGAGGCCTTCCGGCGATGCTCCCAGCTTTGCCTGTAGTTCCGGCATGGGCAGGGATTTCATATCCTCCTGTGCATTCGGCTTCGATCCCGGATTTGGCTTGGGAGCCTTGGGCTGATCGGCCTTGGGTTTCATTTGGGGTCGCTCCATTTCCAGTTTCCAATCTGTTGTGGGCCGGCTCCTTGAACGAATCGGTTAGGGCCGCCCTCTTTATGCCGCCTTTCTTCAGCCTCCACGCACACAACCCTCATTCCTTGACCCCCAGGATGATTTCCACGGGGATCCACATTTGCTTCGTCAAAGCCTTGCGCACGCTGAATCCAGCCTTCTCCAGTGCGCGCCGCACGTAAATGGGACGGCAATCCAGAAACTTTGGAAAGTGCTTGTGCGTCCACTCAAACACATTCACCAGCGGATCCTTCGGGCCCTCCTTGGACATGCCCACCACCACGATGCGCCCGCCCGGCCGCAGCACGCGCTTGCACTCGCTTAGCACCCTCGGGATTTCCGGCGTGTCGAACAATTCCAGCGTGAAACTCATGAAGACCCCGTCCACGCTGCCGGCCGGGTAAGGAAGCTGCGCCGCATCGCCGCAACGAATCCTGGCCCGCTCGAGCAACCCGGCCTTGGCGAGGTTCTCCTTCGCAATCCTGGCCATCTTGTCCGACAAATCCAATCCGAACACTCTGCCCTTAGGCCCCACCGCCTTAGCCAGCGAAACGAGGGAATGGCCGGTGGCAAACCCAATTTCCAAAAGGGTCTCCCCTGGTTTGGGCCTCAGCAGTTCCGTCCCTGACTTGCGCATCGGCGCCTCGCTGCGCTCCGACAAGAGATCATAAACATGGCTGATCTTGTTGTAGAACGCCTTGGTCTGCTCCTTGGTCTCGAAGACCCGGAGCGGGAGCGAACCTGCCTGCTCGGTAGCTGCAATTTTCATGGCGAGTATGAGTTGCGTTGGAGGACCGCAGCGCAAGACGAATGGCGCAACGCCCCAGATTCCGAATCTGCAGTGGCGAGCCTCACCCCTCAATATAGCCGCGCAAAATGCCGCGTGTCCAGCCGCGGTTACCCGCTCGATCCCGCGCGAAGCCGCAAGAGAGGCTCACTCAGCCCCGAGAACTTCTTAAATGGAACACGCGCCGCGTTCGTCTAAACCAGCGTGCCTCGCCAGCAGCGGGCCAGTTGGCTTGGGGCGAGTGCTTGGCGGGCAAGGAGATGCTGATTAGCCGCGTGACATCCGCTGCGGGGCGGTGTCTAATACCTGGTGAAGACAACCGTGAGCGAGCCGGTCGCACAACGCAGGAGCGCCAGCGCGCCGCAAGCCTCCGCGCGAAGGCGCAAAGGCCAGACACCCGCCGCGCCCGCTCCACTTGCCCGCTCGGACACCCCGCTGGATGCGCTAGGGGACTCCAAGTTCGCCGACATTTATAACGAGCACAGCCAGGCGATTTACTACCTGTCATTGCGATTGCTCAGCGACCCGGAGAAAGCCCAGGACGCCACCCACGACGTCTTCCTGAAGGCCTTTCGCAAAATGGACCAGTTCCGTGGCGAATCTTCCTGGCGCACGTGGCTTTATCGCATCGCAATCAACCATTGCCGCAACCTGCAGCAGGGATGGAACGAGCGGCACATGCTCAGCAATGCCGACGACGCGATCTGGGAAACCACTGCCGCCAAGAGCGATTCGCCCCTGCGGGTGCTGGAAACCAAGGAGTTGGGCCAGCGCATTCAGAAGGCACTGGACGGCTTGCCACCGGAGTATCGGCTGCTCCTGCTGCTGGTCGCCGATGAACAACTGAGCTACGAACAGGTCGGCGCCCTCACGGACCAGACGTCGGACGCCGTGCGAGGCAAGCTGCATCGCGCCCGGAAGGCCTTCACCGTGCTATTTGAAAAGACTGCTTGAGGTGGAAGTATGAATCGCCAGACCAAACTCAATTCGCAGGGACAAGAGGAAGCGCAGCAACAATCCGCCGCCGAACAAACTCAGCAAGCTGCTGGTCAGGAGTTCGCGACGCCGGAAGACCTGTTGCGGCACGATTCCCTGCACACGCCGGTGCCCCCGACCATTGCTCACCGATTGGCGGAATCCATCGGCAAGACCCCTCCGCGCCCGCAATCGTGGTGGCGGCGGCTGCTGGGCGGCTCCAATCAATAAAGCCATGAAGGCTGTGTTCCAAAGGTTCTGCGCTTCCCTGCCCCTCGGGGCACTCCTGCTGGTGCTTGCCTACGCGCTGGGCTTCCCTCTGGCCCTATTGTGCCAATACACGCATATCTCTGAGCTGGGGGACTGGATGGCGCTGTGGCCTCCCTGGGTGCGGAGAGGCGAGGTCTGGTATTTGGTGACCTATGCCTTTCTGCCCAATGGACCGGTGGACTGGGTCGTCAGCCTCTTCTGGCTGGCAACGCTCGTCTCCGTGGTCGGCCGGAACTGGTCCGGTGCCGAGCTGTGGAGCTATTGCCTGCTGGCTACGGTTGCTGGGGCCGGGGTGCTCGTTGCCGTAAACCCGCGGTTGGGTCGCCCCGTTGTTGGCAACGGAGCGATGATCTTCGCCCTGCTGGCAGCCTGGTATCGCCTGTATGGCCGTGAAAGGCTGATCCTGCTGGGCCTTGGCGAGATGTCCGTCCGGCAAGCTGCGATCATCGTGGCGGTGATCGAAGTCCTGGTCTCCTGGTATTGCCTGGGCTGGGTGGTGACGCTGGCGATGATGAGCGGCGGTGTGGTTGGGTGGTTCTACCTTGTCCTCCGTGGCAAGCGCGCCCTGAACCGGCGCAGCCAGGTAGTGGCTTCCGAGCGCATCGCCCGGCTCGAACTGTGAGGTGGGGGTTGACCAAGAGTTTTGCCCCGTAGCAGCCGACGTCAGGAGGCTCTAACTGCGTATGGCAACCAAAACCTCGGCTGCGACAGCATCAGAGCCGGCTCGCGGCTTTCCCAAAGCAGGGCAGCGCGTCCCGCCTGCCCCGAACCTGGCTTGCGTCGGGAAGGCAGGCGGGACGCACTGCCCTACGTTGCCGTCGCGTCATGACCTGGCGCAGGCGCGTTCGATCGCCGCCCGGGCCGCGCTCGCGGAGTGCCACTTATGCGCTCATCATTGTGGCGTAAACCGGCTGGCCGGCGAATTGGGCCGTTGCCATGCGGGCGCCACGGCGAGAGCTTTCTCGACCCAGGTCGAGGTGGGAGATGAGTTGGAGTTGATCCCTACATTCGCTATCGCGTTGAGCGGCTGCGACCTGCGCTGCGACTTCTGCATCACTGGCAGGGAGAGTTGGAACGCGCGTGCCGGAGCGCCGCTGCGGCCCCAAGTCCTGAGCCGGCTTGCTCGCAGAGCCTTGGCTGACGGCGCGCGCTCGGTGATGATCCTGGGCGGTGAGCCGACGATTCACCTGCCAGCCGCGCTGGAGATAGTCGCTGCGCTGCCATCCTCGGCAAAACTCGTCTGGAAGACCAATGCTCACGGTTCGGCGCAGGCCAAGGAGTTGCTGGATGGGCTGTTCGATGTCTGGCTGGCGGACTATAAGTTTGGCAATGATACTTGTGCTGAGCGCCTGGCGGGAGTCCCCAACTACGGTGGAATTGTGCGGGAGAACCTGCTCTGGGCCAGCCGGCACAGCGAACTGATCGTGCGCCACCTGCTCATGCCGGGCCACCTGGAATGTTGCTGGCGGCCCGTAGCCGAATGGCTGGCGCGGGAATTGCCTGAAGTAAAGGTCAGTCTGCGCCCGGCATTCTGGCCCGCCTGGCATGCGGACAGGCACCCCGAACTACGCGGGACAGTCCCGGCCAGCGAAAGCGCCCGCGCCCTGGAGCTGGCGCGAGCGTTGGGCCTGAACCTGATCCCATGAGCCGGATGGCCCGTCGTCCAGGCAAGCCCCGGAAAGCCGGGCAGAGGCATGGCAAGGGGCGCACCCGCCGCCCAGTCGCCACCGACATTTTAATCCTATCCGACGGCACGGTTTTGGCCCATAATCTCACACCGGGCATGGCCAAAGTGTTGCATAAGCTCAATCCAAAGGACAAGGCGATCAAGGCTCGTGCTGGCCGCAAGCGGAAGGAGCCAACGGATGCCGGGCCACCTGGGCCGACAGTGCCTCCGACTGCCTAGGGACCCGGCTCGCCCGCACTTGTGATGCAACTCATTCAACCCCTCTACCGGAGCTAAGCCCTCCAACTCTTCCCGCCATTGAACTTCCAGACTGAAATAGAGACCCTCATCCGCGCCCGCTACCCGATCCTCTACATCATCACCAGTGAGGAGCTGCGGGTGCAGAACATCCTCGTGGAGATTGCGGCCAAGCGGCAGAAGAAGGTCTTTGAGTGGACCTACAGCTCCGGCGTCGTCCCCGCGGGCTCTTCCATCCAATCCCACAAGAACCGCAGCCCGGCTACTAAAGATCCCCTGGCTGCCCTGGACATGGTCATTGACCAGGTCGAGCCCGCCATCTTCCTGTTCAAGGATTTCCACCCGTTCCTCACGCGGAACAACTTCGCGGTCATCCGCCGACTCAAGGACATCGCGCTGCATCTTAAGAACAGCTACAAGACCATCGTGCTGATTTCGCCCGTGATGGAAATCCCCGCCGAGCTGGACAAGGAAGTCACCGTCATCAACTTCCTCCCGCCGTCCAAGGAGGATTTGGGGGCGCTGCTGGACAAGATCATCGAGGACCTGCGGGATTCGAAGCAGGTGCAAATCGAGATGGATGACGAGGGGCGGGAACGGCTGCTGCAGGCCGCGCTGGGCCTCACGCTGGGGGAGGCGGAAAACGTGTTCGCCAAGATTATTGTCAAGAACCAGCGCCTCAGCGCCGACCACGTAAACGAGGTCTTCGCTGAGAAGCAGCAGATAATACGCAAGAGCGGGTTGCTTGAGTATTACACCGCTGACGAGGACTTCAGCGGCGTCGGTGGCCTGGCCGTGTTGAAGGATTGGCTGAACAAACGCGTCGTGGCGTTCACCGCCGAGGCTCACGCGTTCGGCCTGCCCGCGCCAAAGGGCATCCTGCTGCTCGGGGTGCAGGGTTGCGGCAAGAGCCTGTGCGCCAAGGCAGTCTCCCGGCTGTGGCAACTGCCGCTGCTGCGCTTTGACATGGGCCGCATGTTCGGCAGCTTGGTCGGCTCGTCCGAGGAGAACGTCCGGCGCGCCATCGGCGTGGCCGAATCCATCGCGCCCGCGGTGCTCTGGGTGGACGAGATTGATAAGGCTTTTGTCGGCTCACAGAGCTCTGGCGTCACGGATGGGGGCACGACCGCTCGCGTCTTCGGCACCTTCCTGACGTGGCTGTCTGAAAAGAGCGCCCCGGTCTTTGTCGTCGCTACTGCCAATGATGTCTCCCAATTGCCGCCGGAGCTGTTGCGCAAGGGGCGCCTGGACGAAATCTTCTACGTTGATTTGCCTTCCGAGGAGGAGCGGGCGGAGATATTCCGTATCCACATCGCCAAGCGTAACCGGCGCCCCGAGGACTTCGACCTCCCCGCCCTGGTCGCGGCAAGCCACGACTTCAGCGGCGCGGAGATTGAGGAGGCCATCATCAGCGCGCTTTACGACGCCTTCTACGCCAAGGAGGAATTGACCACCGCCCATGTGCTCACGGGTCTCAGCCAAACCGTGCCGATGGCCAAGACCATGGCGGAGAAGATTGCCGCGCAGCGAAACTGGGCGAAGGGGCGCGCTCGCAACGCCAGTGTGCCGCGGACGGCACAGAACATGGACGAAGCGCCGGCCTGAAGCCCAGCACTCAAACCGCCGAAGCCCTTCCAGGCGCAGGGCGATTGACAAAGTCCGCTCGTAAGGCACCACGATGCGGCCGGAGCGCCGGCATGTTGCCGGCTTAGGCCATTCGGAGCGTGTAAGCCGGCAACATGCCGGCGCTCCGGCGCGGCTGAGCCGGCTTTGTCACTGGCCCTGTTTCCATGCGCGCCATTCCAGCACACCCAACCCTGTCCCGGAGCCATAAGCTTATGGAATAATTGTGGCCTGATCCTGCGCGGGGCTCGTACGTGGCTAGTACCTGTCTCGGACGTGTCTCGTGCCTGTCTCGTACGAGGGGGGTCCTCAATTCCTCCAAATATGGCCGATTTTTGCGCACTTCGGGCGCCCGGACCCCATAAGTCCATTAGTGTCCATTATTCTTGCCCGGCCCGAGTGTGCCATTTTGGCTCACACTTGCCCACCCCATCCGCCCCGGCACCGCACCGGAGTCTCGCCGTATGCTCTCCGTATGCACACCGTAGATAACAATGTTATCTACGGTGTGCATACGGAGAGCATACGGCGAGTATAGGGTGTGGCCACGGTAAGAGCCCGTACGGTTCCACTTGCAGGTGTGTATCGGCTGTCCATCCGGCGAGCCTCCGGTGCATACGGCATGGCACGGGCGCGGGGCAGGCTCGGGACGCTGAGAAACTCGTCAAAATGGGCCTTTACAGCCGAACGTGGGAGGAGTAAAGCTCGCGTTGATGAATGGAAATCTTTCATCCGCGGAGGGGGGCGTTCAGATATCATCCCAGAACGGGATGATATCCAAGTCTGCATAATCACTTATGCCTGAGAGAAAGCCCACTCCCTTTCCGTTGCGCGCCGCCGTGGCCGTCGTCATCGGGTGCGCTTTGGTGACGGGGTGGCTCAAGCCCGTCTATCAGGCATTCGTTGGGAGGGTCTTCGTCCCCAACTGGTGGAGCTACCTGCACTTGGCTTCAGTGGCTGCGTTGCTGTTCTTATTCTTCTTTCTGTGGAAGCGGGATTGGAAGTTATCCATACTGACGTTGGGCGTGCTTGTGGTGAGCTACGCGGGCGATTGCATCCCGGACTATGTGGTGGCTGCGGCATAACGAGGTCACTTCACCGGACGGCGGGTGGCGCGTCCTGTTTGCACTTGTTGCTCAGTGGCCCGCCGCCGCTGAGTTTTTGCGTTGGGCAAACTATGAGTAAGGCGAACCGCTTTTCGGGGTTGGTCGCAGTTGCGGGATGCCTCGTTGTTCTTGGCCTCTTGCTGAGCATCTGCATTCCCAACTTCACTAGAAGTTCTCGTAGCAGAATATTGGGGATTGTGAACAATCTGAGGCAGCTTGACGGGGCGGTGGAGCTATGGGCTGTTGAGCATGGCCAGACGGGTGCAGTCGCCGTCACCAAGGAACAACTGGCTCCGTATTTCAACCATCCGCCCGAACTTTCTGGCTGGATCAGATCGGTGGCTGGTGAGCAATATATTCTTAGGACTGTCTCCGAGTCACCGGAGGCACTATTAACGCACGAACTGGAAGGGTACCCCAAGGGCACGATGCTCCGCCTCGACACTAAATGGGGCTTCCGTGCGATTTTGCCCAACCCGCAGGGCGGAGCGAACGGGAGCCAGCCGAGTCGCTCAGAGACCAATTCAGCGTACTCGGCGACTGGCTCCCGTCGCTCACCCTGATCGTTCGCTCCCCGCGTATGATCCTCAGACGCATAGATAAGCTCTCTGGCGTCCTATCGATGCTCTGGGCAGTTGGGGGATACGTCTTCTTGCGATGGGGCGTCGCGGCCCACCCTGAAACTTTCGGGGCCGTGCAACGCTTCGTGCCACTCCTCCTCCTCGGTTGGTTTGGTGTCAGCCTTTTGCTGGTGATCGCTGGCCTGAGGCGCGGAAACCTAATCGGGCGGTTCTGTGCGGTTTGTACGATCGGTGTGTTTCTTTACAGCGCAGAGCCGCTCTTGGGCATCGGCCGGAGAATTGGAAACTTGTTCAGAAAGGATGAGTATGCGTTCGTTTACTATGGCGCGCCGGAGTGCCGAGTCACCGCCTCGATTCGTACCGATCACGATGTCGCCACATTCACGGAAGTGCTCAGGCAGTTTGCCAAGCAGCAAGGCATTCGCGAATGCAGGCAGAAGCGATACATGGTGTATTCTGGGCCGGGTCGTCCGACACACAAAGGTGAGCATGTCGCCATTTGGTCCGGCGTTTCATGGACCACCAACGCCAGCGAGAAAACGGGAGGTGTTCGCTTAGCGCCACACGATAAGTCCTACGCGCAGGAGGATTTCAAGCGTCTAGCCGATTCGTTGGCCAGCACGATGCGAGCAGCCTTCCCGGGTCGAGTTGAGGTCACGTATAAGGAGGCAGGCAACCCATGAAACCGAACAAAGCGCCTGCACCTAACCGCCGCCCGCGGCTTTGATTGCATCCGATTGCCTTTTCTGCGCTCTACCTGCTGTCCAGCGGCGGTAGGTGAGGCGCGTCGTTCGCCTCTTATGCGAGGAGAGTGAGCCAAGCTGAAGTCCTGTAAGGACGATGAGATAATAGCCCAAGGCAAGCGCAGCGCCGCCCTGGGTTACGGACGCAAAATGATTCCCTCTTTCTTCCCTTCCGGTTTTGTGCGCCGCTGGCGCGCGAAACCGGAAGGGAAGAAAGAGGTTGGGTGGGGTGGCCCTTTACCCAAGGCGGCGACCTCGATGGCCTTGCCCTGGGCTATTATCTTGCTGCCCCTTTGGGGCGCCGGAAAGGCGAACCAGCGTGTCGAAGGCGACGGCGGGTTGAGCACTCTGTTTCGTGCCGGACGCCTTTGGCCCGCCGCGCCTCATCACGGTCGTTCGGCTGCGACCTGTGCATTTGACACATGAGGCAATTCGATAAAGAGCGCCTTAACGGCGCACCCCGAGCAACGTGTCGCAATTCGTGAAAAGCCCAACGCGCCCCCTATTTCGCTTTTCAGTTCAGCTTAATTCGAGCCCTGATATACAGAATTGCTGCGCGCCGGTGTCCGCTTAGTGATGAAATCTCGAGCTAACGCACGTCGGATGGCCCTGACTATCTCGCTGGCCGGCGGCCTGGTAGTTTCGTTTCATTCCGCGCCCGGCCAGGGAATCCCGATAGAACACCTTCAGGAGGACTTCCAAATCATGCGGCACGCGCTGGAGGAGGCGCATGGAGGCATCTACCGCTATACGCGCAAAGCAGAAATGGATCGCACCTTTGATCGCGCTTACCGGAAGATTGACCATCCGATGACCGAGCTTGAATTCTGGCGATTAGCCGAGCCGGTGGTGGCGCACATTAAATGCGGTCACACCCGACTCTGGTTCTCCGACACACTGCAATCGGAATTGGAAACCAGCATCCCGCTTTTCCCTCTCGAAGTCCGCCTTTTAGGCGATCACCTTTATGTTTACCACGATGTTGCTCATCCAAGCAGCGCTTTGGAAGGAAGCGAACTGCTCTCAATCAATGGCGTGGCAACAAAGTATGTTTTAAGAAGCTTTCGGACCGACTGGACCCGTGACGGCAACACGCGAACCGCCATCTCCGCGTTAATTGGAGCCAAACGCCTTTTCGGGGTTGATCTCTACGCCCATGAAATCCGAAGTCCATTTCGAGTGGCCTATCGGCAGCCGGATGGCAAACGTCAAGCCGCTGAGTTGGCAGGAATGACAACACCCGACTGGCTTAAGGCGGAGGCAAAACAAAACCCGGAGCCGGACACGAATGCCGATCTCAAATTCCTGGAAGACGGCACAATCGCCGTGCTCACAATACGGCACTGGTATGATCCGGAACGCAAGGTGACCTTCCTGGACTTCCTGAAGAAATCGTTTGCAGCGATGCAGCAGAACGGATCCCATAGCTTGATCATTGACCTCCGGGATAATCCTGGCGGTCTCGACGTGCCAGGGAAGGAGCTTTTTGCATTCCTATGGGATCAGCCTTTTTATTACGACAAAGACCTCGTTATTAATGCCCGCGAATTTGACTTTTTCAAATATGCCGAAGTCCGGCCACCGCCGCTGGGCATCGAGCAGCAAGCGGATGGGAAGTTCCATAACGTAAAACACCCAAACTGGGGTTTGCAGCAGCCGCTGACACCGTATTTTGCTGGCAGGGTGTACGCGCTGATGAACGGAGGAAGCTTCTCAACCAGTTGTGAGTTCCTGTCCATGCTTCACTTTCACAAACGCGCGACGTTCATTGGCGAAGAGGCCGCCGGAGGTTATTACGGTTGCACAGCCGGCTGGACCGCAACCCTCACACTGCCCTATTCCAAGCTGGTACTGCCTATCGGGCTCGTAACGTATTACCAGGCGGTAAGCGGCTATAAATACCCGGATCGGGGCGTAATGCCCGATTACCCTGTCGCTCACACAATCGCCGACCTGCTGGCTGGCAGAGACCGGGACATGGAGTTGGCAATCTCGCTGGCTCGGCCAAACCAGCACCTGAAGGCGACCCCGCGATGACCTCTTCATTCCATGCTCGACGCCGGTGGCGCTGCGCCGGTGTTCGTGACGTCCGATGCGAACGGGGGTTGGTCCAACGGCGGCTACTACGCCCCGGTAGGGACGTGTTCCACCGCGTCCCTGGAAATCTCCGCTAAGGATGGGACGCGGTGGAACGCGTCCCTACCGCGTCCACAACAACAGGCGGAACACCGCCAAATGTGATTCCTGCGTGAGGCATCGAAGGCGGTCCGGTCTAATCCACCGACGAATGAAACTGGAGCGAGCGGTTTATGAGTTGTGTGTGCATCTTAACCCCCGTGGTAATCGCGGCGTGGCCGGCTTTTAGCGCGGCGGTGGTCGCGGCGGCCAATTCCCTCGGCTACGTGCTGGTCGAAGAGACGGTCAAACAGCACCAGAAGGCTGCCGCCCAAAACGAGGGCAACGTGGTGAACCTCGAAATCGCCAATAGCGAGGTAGTCACCGAGCAATTGGGGCGCGACCAGCAGATTTGCGCCACGCGCGGCAACGTAACGGTAAAGTTTTCCCGCGACGCCCGCGGCACGGCTTCGGTTTGCGTCTCGGGGGCGGGCCAGACCGAGGAGGAGTTGCGCGCCCTGGGCGAGGAGCTCAGCCAGCGCGTCGTGCAGAGATACATTTATCAGCGCCTGCTCGACGAGATCAAGGCCCGGCAGTATGTGGTCGTCGAGGAGGAAGTGGACGCCAACCAGGCCATCCGCCTGAAGGTGCGGCATTGGGACGGCTGAAGGCAGCGCATGGCGCGCGGGCCGCAACTGAATCAAGTGGCGACGTAACAGAACAGGACACGAGCATGGCTCAACGCGAGTTTGATATTATCATCGCCCCGGACGGCGGGGTGGAGGTGCATGTCAGGGGCTACAAGGGCAAAAGCTGTCTGGAGGTAATGAAGATGTTCGAGCAGGTGGTGGGCGAGCTGAAGTCCCGGGACGAGACCTGTGAGTTCTACGAGCCTGACGAACAGGTGCAACTGAATATTGACCAAAGACATTAGCCGAGAGTGGGGTGATGGGTGTTGGAATCCTGGGGCGCCGGCAGGGGCCGGCGCTCCAGTGATGACGGTTTCGCTCTGCTTCAGCGCGCAACGTGGCCCAGGTTAGCCGCAAAGATGATGCGTCCAGCTACTACCCGCCGCGGTCGCGGTGGCACACTCGCATTCTGTACAACGCGGGCCGGCCAGTGCGTCGCCACTTTAACCTGCGCAGGATCATTCCGGCCTCCAAGGTCTCTCCAGCCCACCTTCTCCTGACTGTAGCGCTGCCTGGGTTTGCTTTCCTGCTGCTGGGCCGCCGCCTGCTGGGGTGGGTGGTCGTAGCCGTGTATCTGGCTTCCGCGATCTTGTTTATCGCTGCGCTGGGCTTCCCGGCCGCCAGCGTAGGCTACGGGCTCCTGATCTCGCTCCATGCCATCAGCATCATGTTCGTGGAATGGCTGTGGCTCAAAGACTCGCGGCTGGGCGCCAAGGTTGTCGTAGCCTGCCTCACGCTGTTTGCGGTCTGGGGGCTGATGTATGCGCCGCTGGTGGAATTCGCCGAGAGCCACTGGTTTATTCCGCTGCGTGAAGGGAATCGAGTCTTCATAGTCCAGCGCCGAGTCGCAGCGGGGTCCATCAAGCGCGGCGACTGGCTGGCGTACGAGATTCCCGGCGACACCTACCGGGGCGAGCGCGAGGCTGGGGTTTACCTCCAGTCGGGCTTCGGCATAGATCCAGTGCTGGCTCTCCCGGGCGACCGCCTGCGCTTCACCCGGGAGGCGGTGTACATCAATGACAAGCCGATGCCCCTCGCGCCACACATGCCGGTCCAGGAAGAGATTGTGGTGCCGGAAAAGGTCTGGTTCATTTGGCCAAGCCTTGATATATACAGACACGGCGGAGGGACCGAGGCGAGTATCTCCGCCACAATGCAACGCACAGCAATGGTGGCGCAAAAGCAAATCATCGGCAGGCCGTTCAAACACTGGTTCGGCCGGCGCCAATGGCCGTGAGCCGTTTCAGCAATCTGGAGTTCGGCGATGAGTCCGAGGCCCAGGCGCCCGAGCAGAAGGCGCTGGTCAAGGACGAGACCTATTATCTGTCGGAAGCGCGCGCCGCCTTCGAGAACGGGAATTTCGAATCAGCGCTCCGCCTGTATTCCAAGGTGCTGGAGTTTAACCCCCAGAGCACCACCGCCTGGTCCAGCCAGGTGCGCATGCTGATCGAGTTGGGCGAATACCGGGAAGCCAAGTTGTGGGCCGATAAAGCCCTGGAACGGTTTCCGCACGAGCCGGAACTGCTCGCCGCGAAGGCAGTGGCCCTGGCGCGTTCCGGCGATTTGCAAGGCGCGCTGGCGTTCTCCGACGCCGCCATCGAGGAACGCGGCGACACGCCGTACATCTGGCTGGCGCGAGGCGATGTGCTCCTGGCGCGTGAGGAATCGCGCGCTGACTACTGCTTTGAGAAGGCCCTGCTGCTCGCGCCCCATGATTGGTTCATTGCCTGGCTGGCAGCCCGCATTCGTTACTTCTACGAGCAGTTCGCGGTCGCACTCAAACTGCTCCAAAAGGCACTCGAGCTAAACGCGGGCCATTTCCTGCTCTGGCTTGAGATGGGCAGGTCTCAGCAGGCCCTGGGGCTGCTCGGCCCGGCTCGCAACTCCTACACCCAGGCCCGGCAATTGAACCCGCACTGCGACGAGGCGGGAGCGGCCCTGGCAAACCTCTCCTCCTCCGGCATCGGGTCCAGGATGCGCGGCTGCTGGCGGCGACTGTTCAACCGTTAACTGTTCACCCAACCGATGAAGAATGAGAATCTGGACCGGCTCCTGATCGCAGCGAGCGAGGTTGATGCTTCCGACCTGCACCTCATAGCTGGCGTGCCGCCCGCGTTTCGCGTCAATGGAGAGATCATTCTCGCCGATGAAGACGCGCTCACCGAGGCGGAGCTGAACGGCATCGCCGAGAGCATGCTCAACGAGCAGCAGAAGAAGAAGTTCGAGCAGGAATGGGAGCTGTGCATTTCACTGCTGCATCAGACCGCCGGGCGCATCCGGGCCACGTTCTACCGGCGCAATGGCTGCCCGGAGATGAGCTGCCGGTTCTGTGGCGAGCGCATTGCCACGCGCGAGGAACTCGGCCTGCCGGAGAAGATGGATGACCTGGCACGCAGACCCAATGGCCTGGTCCTTATAACAGGACCTACGGGGGCGGGTAAGACGACAACCCTCAATTACCTGGTGGACCTGATCAACAGCGAGCGGCGCTGCAAGATCGTGACCATTGAGGACCCGATTGAATTCGTGCATGCGAACAAGCGGGCCATCGTGGTCCAGCAGGAGGTGCTCACCGACGTGCGCTCGTTCAACCGCGCCCTGATCCACGTCTTGCGGCAGGACCCCGATGTGATTGTGGTGGGGGAGATGCGCGACTACGAGGCAATCTCCACCGCGCTGACGGCAGCCGAGACCGGCCACCTGGTGCTGGCCACGATGCACTCCCCCAACGTGTCTCATGCGCTCGAGCGCATTGTCGGCGTCTTTGAAGGCAGTGCCCAGCGGCAAATCATTCTCCAATTGTCCAATGCCTTGCAGGGCATCATCGCGCAGGAGCTCTTGCCCGCAGCGGATCGCACCCGCCGGGTGCTCGCTTATGAGCTGATCGTGGCCAACGGCGCCGTGCGGAACCTGATTCGGGAGAACCAGATTCATCAGTTGGAGAACACGATCCAGACCGGGCGCAAGGAAGGCATGACGCTGATGGATAACTGCCTCTACGACCTGTATTGCAAGTGCCTTATTACCTATGACACTGCCTTGAGCCGCGCACGCCATCCGGATCATATCATTCGCAAGAAGACTTGAGTGCCGGGGGCGAGTCGCGAGTGTCCAGCGGTCGTCATCGCCGGGGGCATCTGGATACCGCTACCGACTTGCGCTGTAGCGGCGGGCATCCTGCCTGCCGTAGAGCCGGGCATCTTGCCCGGCGGAATAGCCGTCCCGCAGGCATGCGACGCTCCTCCGGGCAGCAGGATGCCGCCCTCTACGGCAGGCAAGATGCCTGCCGCTACGTGGTGGCAGTGTCCAGATGCGGTCGTCATCGCCAGAAGCCGCATTTCCTGCGTGCTGCTTGGAGGCCTGGGTTGTCCAATGGCTAGTATGACAAGCCATCCCTGGGTTATCGTTCGCGGAATCATTACTGCCGCGCTGATCACTGCCGGGGTGGGCTTTGTCGTCGTCCACTCCATTAAGAAGGCTGACGACCCGGCGCGCATGATCTTCAAGTGGGTGGTCACCCTCGGGGTTGCGGTGTTCATGATCTGGGTGGCAATTCCCGCCGTCCTGGTAGATGGCTATGCCGCCCTGCACGGCCTTTCGCTCATATTGATCTGCGCCGTGGTGATGATCATAACCTGGCGGCACGACCTCTCCGGATTGATCGCCAATCCCATCGCGGGGCTTTACGACGGCGGCACGGAGCCCCCGGACCCGCATCCGGCGTATTCCGTAGCCATGGCCCGGCAAAAGCAGGGCCGGTATCTGGAGGCGGTCGCTGAAATCCGCAAGCAGCTCGAGCGCTTCCCCACGGACGTCGAGGGACAGTTGTTGCTCGCCCAGGTCCAGGCCGAGGACCTCAAAGACCTGCCTGCCGCCGAGCTCACCATTCAGCGCTTCTGCGAGCAACCAGGCCACGCGCCCCAGAACGTCGTCTTCGCGCTCTACTCACTCGCCGATTGGCACCTGAAGGTTGCCCAGGACCGCGAGGCGGCCCGGCGCGCCCTCCAGAAGATCATGGATCTCTACCCGGAGTCGGAGTTCGCGCCCGGGGCGGCGCACCGAATCGCTCACATGGGCAGCCAGGAAATGTTGCTCGCCCCGCATGACCGCCGCAAATACCTCGTAGCCGAAGGCGTCCGAAACGTGGGGTTGCTGCACAGCTCGGAGCACTTGCGGCCGGTTGGCACCGATCCCACGCAACAGGCGGAGGAGTACGTGAAACACCTGGAGCAGCACCCGCTGGACACCGAGGCGCGGGAGAAGCTGGCGATCATCTATGCCGACCATTACGGGCGGCTCGATCTGGCGACCGACCAATTGGAGCAGTTGATCCAGGACCCCACCGAGCCGGCCAAGCTGGTTGTGCATTGGCTAAACGTGCTGGCCGACTTGCAGGTCCGGTGCGGTGCGACTTACGAGACGGTGCGAGAAACCCTGGAGAGGATTGTGGATCGCGCGCCCAACCGGGCTGCGGCAGAGATCGCGCGGCATCGGATCGCCCTGCTGAAACTGGAGCTGAAAGCAAAGGAAAAGAGCCAAGAGGTGAAGCTTGGCTCCTACGAACAGAATATCGGCCTGAGCCGCGAGCGCAGAGCGAACCCGTGACTCGGGCCGGCGGACTATTGCCCCTACTGCCCGGACGGGGCGAGAGATTCCGCGGTCAGCTTAACCGCGATCTGCGTAGAGATGTCATGCGTTAGCACTTTGTCCGAAGCCCCCACGCTCGTGCGGACCTGCACCGTCACGGCGGTAACTTTCGGGTCCACCGACTGCACCCTCATCCAAACCGTACGATTGTTAACCTTGCCCTCGATAGTCTTCACCTGGTTGGTGCCAGGGTTGATAACGCCTTCGCGGGAGACCGTCCCGAGCGACTTCATGACCCAGAGGGACGCGTCATAAACCTGGTCCATGCTCCGCTCGTAACGGTTCTCTAGCCTGTCGTTAACAAACGGGTCGGCCACTGTCTTCCTGTCATTCACTGTGCTGACGCAGCCCACCACGACCGCCAGTGCTCCGAGTGATAATGCTAAAAACCTGGATTTCATACGCTCAATGCAACCACATTCCCGCCTGCCGTCAAGTCCCCAATTGCATCTGAATTGAGCTACAGGGAGTACACGCCCCCAGGCCGGCCCTTCCCTTCCGTCAGCTCCGCTGCCTGGAGCCTGCAGCCCTACGCCTCATCCGGGCGCAAAGTTCGACATACAAAGCAGGGATGGTTCAAACCTCAGCCGTGGCGCCGAGGGTTGGCGCGGGCGGCGCCAGCACTGGCGGCGGCGTCTGGCGCCCCAGGTGCAACAGGTCCTTAAGCCGCGCACGATAGAACGCATTGGTAAACGAGAGGATCAAAAACGGCAGCAGCACGCCGAAGCTGATTGCTGTCACCGACAGCACCACCCCGACAAAGGCAAGCACCGGCACGTGGCCGGAGCTGGCAATCATCGCCGCGATGAAGAAAGGCCCCATCACCAGCAGCCATACCACCAGCAGAGCGGCGAGCAGCGAAAGGCACAGGCGGAGCGGACTATACTGGCCTTTGCAAGCCAAGCCCGCCAGAGTCAGCGCCACCGAGATCACGACGGCCCCCGCGGCAAGCAGAATACCGGTGGGTATCGTTTCCGGCGCGAGGCCTTCAATAGACTGGCGGATAACGAAACTCACGAGGCTGAAGCTCTCCAAGGCAACGAGCATTCCCACCCAGGCAAGCGCGCGGTGCTTCCACCCCAGGTAAGAGGCAACCAGCCAGGCCGCTGCCAACCCAAAGCCGATTGCGCTGACAGAGTCTCCGATAGTGTCCCGCAGGGCAGAATCCATGAACCCCAGCTCTGAATGGGATACAGCTCCCAGCCCGGCCACATACGCGACGGGCACCCAAATCCACCAGGCCTGGGCGCAACGGTTAGGCTTGAGCAGGAGCAGCAACAGGACCGCCAACCAGGGGAGCATCGCCGGCAGGAGATTAGGCAATGTCCAGTTATAGACGACCGGGCTGCCTTCCCTGGCTCCGAGCTCGCCGAGATCGCTGAGCGCTACGATCTTCAGTTCACCGGCATCTGTGAGGGGTACTCGCCATGAGTACGAGCAAGTGCCCCCTCAGCCAAACTCGAACTTGCCCGAGGCGATCTTCTTGCCGTCGCGATACGCCGCAAATTCGGGCTGCTGCCGGGCTCCAAGCAACTGATAAGCCTCGCCCCCGGCCCCGACCAATTGGTAGCTCAGGTTCAAAGCCCTTCCATGACGGCTCACCCCCACGGAGTTGGTCAGCGGGCCCCCAACCGCGAGAATAGCGGACTTCGTGGCCGTTATCTTCGTCGCATCCGCCGCGTGCGGGGTAACGAGCCGGGCAACCCCCCGGTATGCCTCACCGCTCCCTTGCTTGAGCTGCACCTGGCATTGGCCGTAGGAGCCCACAGGCACCTTGACCACCGGCTCCGGCGCGTCCATCACCACCGTGAACTTGCTTCCCGGGAGCACGAAGCGCTTGATGAACTTGCCGCTAAGCTTGAGCTCGCCCAGCTCCGCCTGCCGCTCCTCCAGGGCAACCCTATAACGAGGCGAGCCACCTTGTTGGAGGTAGGAGCAATCCAAGTGGTAAGCCTGCCCGTCAAGGAACAGGTTGCGGCATAGCTGGAACCCGTCCAGCGAGCCGTCCTGGAGGTTAAAGGCGCGGTCTCGCTCCGTCCACGGACGCAGCAGCAGATAGCCCTTCTCCGCCAGCCCAGGCTCGGCAGCCGCGTCCTCGATTATACCCAATTGCCATTCTCGTCCTTGTAATAGAGCCTTGCCCGCCCAATAGGACCGCGTCGCCGCGTTCGCCGTCAGTTGGCCGTAGTTATAGAGATTCAGGTCCACCAGCGCCGGGTGGCTGCCATCGCGGGTCTTGAAGGACAGGCGGATGTTGGCAAAGGTCTGGTAGTTGTTCGCATACTGCAAGGGTTGCGTGCAAGTGAACACGCCGCCTGCGTCATCCGTGAGGTCCTGGTTGCGATTGAGGTCCAGGTAAAGCTTGCCCCTCCCATAGTCCCAGATGAAGGGGAGATACTGGTCGGAGCTGCTCCCGAATTTCAGGGTGCCGCGCAGCACCTTGCGCAGGCCCAAAGCGGGTTCCTTCTTGAAGGGCGCTGACTGTATAGTCAGCGGAAGATTCCAGATCATGGCCTCGCTGCCCAGTTCGCGATACTCCAGGAACACCGTTTGCGTGGCGTTCACGGATGCCGACGGTGTCTGGCTATCCCCCGCAAAGAGCCAACCGCAAGCAGCGAGCGCCAGCCAAACCGAACCGGCTCCCCGCATCCATCGGGTGACCGCTCGCGTCGGCGCAAAGCTGAATCTCGCGTTCCTCATATGCCCACTTCCTGCTGAACAACGATGATATACAAGGATCTTTGACACCGCCAAAGCGAAATCGTTTTGGGAATTCGGCAAACTTTCCCCGCCTTGGGCGCTTAGATCAGAGCCGTAGCTTTGCTGGATAGACAGTAGACGCCTTTCGCAACTCCTACTCAGAAGCGATTTCAGCTACTATTGATTGTGGGGTCCAGTTCCCGGTATGTAAGGATAGCCATCGGTGCCTGGTTCCGCGTGCGGGATGGCCCTGAGGTACTCATAGATCGCCAACAAATCACCATCAGTCAGGTCCTTGAACATGGGCCAAGGCATGAACTCCAAGTTGCGCCCCGCAGTGTGAGACCGCCCGGACTTGAGGACGGTCCGGAACTCGTTGAACGTCAAGCCGCCAGGCAGCCCTGTTTTGAGGTCCGGTGTGAGATTGGCCGATACCGGTGCGTTGGTGTCGTTCGACGCGCCGAAGCGTCTGCCACCAGCCATATAGTTGACGGCGTTAAACGCGATCGCCTGCCCCGGCATGATCTGATCGAGATTAGTACTATACGGAGGGCAGGTGTGGCAAAAATTACAGTGATGAGTGGCGTTGACAAGGTAACTGCCTCGGATGAGGAGGTTCGCGCTACGGTTCTCGACCTTCAACGGCACCGGGTTAAGAGCTGCGCCCGGCGGAATCTGGCTTGTATATGCCACCTCCGGATTAGCACCCCGCTGAGCGGCCTTGATCACCTGTCCGGCTCTGAAGGCTACCAGGACGACTGCTGCTTGCCCGACGACTAGACCGATTTTGAATAGTGGTTTCATGTTCCTTTGTTCTGGTGCAACTAGTTTTGAGCCAGCGCGCTGGCTACCAAGAAAGCGATCGGCCCTCTGATGTGTAGAAGACTTCCATTCAAATGCGTCTTGCCCAAAGCAATGCCCATGCCCTTTTGTGCGTGCAACGACAAAACATGCGAAACCCGTTAAAAGTAGCCGGTTGTGTTCCTGTGACACCTCGACATCATTGTTATCTTCTAGCCACGCCGCTCAATTATTAACTGGCTTCCGTGTGATATCCGCATTTCATAGAAGTGCCTTCCGTTGTTTTACGGCTTTCTTATTCTTGAAAAGAGTTTGTTGACAGCCGGGCCTAACTGTCATACTGTCCTATGACAGAATAACTCGGCCCAGGCCAAACGTATGTTGATCCAGCTTAATTTCAAATCCGGCAAGCCGGTGTATCTGCAAGTGGTGGACCAGGTGAAAGCGGCGGCGGCTTCGGGGGCATTGCGGGTCGGGGAGCCGCTGCCCTCCATACGGCCGCTGGCCGAGCAGTTGCGCGTCAACCGGAACACGGTGGCCAAAGCCTACGCCGAACTCGAAGGCCAAGGAGTGATTGAGACCGTCGCCGGCCGGGGCTGCTTTCTTAAGGAGAACCATACGCCGTTCCGCAAGGACGTGCGCCTCAAGATGCTGACGGAGGAGATAGACGCGGCCATCGTGCAGGCCCACCACTTGCGGGTTGAGGAGAAGGAGTTCGTGGCCCTGGTCAGGGAACGACTGGGAGTATTTGAACAAACCAACAAGGCCCACGAGGCCGAAGCGAAAGAGCAGCTATGAATCAAGAGTCATCCGTCATTGAAATCAGCCACCTCGTCCACAAGTACGGCCGCGCCGAGGCGGTTAACGATTTGAGCCTGCGGGTGCAGCGCGGCCAGTGCTACGGCTTCTTCGGCCGCAACGGCGCCGGCAAGACCACCACCATCAAATGCCTGTTGAACCTGCTGCGCCCCGCCTCTGGATCGGTCCACGTCTTCGGCCTGGACCCGCTCAGGGAGGAGGTGGCAGTAAAGTCTCGGCTGGCGTATGTGCCGGATTACGTGGCGTTCTACCCGTGGATGACCGTGCGCAACGTGCTGGACTACTTGGCCTCGTTCCGGCCCCGCTGGAACCGGCAAACGGAACATGAGCTGCTCGGGCGGTTCCGTTTGGAGGAGAGCAAGAAGGCCAGCGCGCTGTCCCGCGGCCAGAAGACGCAACTGGCCCTCACGGGAGCGATTTGCGCCGAGCCGGAACTGCTGGTGCTGGACGAGCCCACCTCGGGCCTGGACCCGATCGTGCGCCGCGAGTTCATCCAGACGGTGATCGGAGCTTACCAGGAAGCCGATCCGGGTAACCGGACGGTGTTCGTCTCGACGCACCTGATCAGCGAGTTCGAAGGCCTGATTGACCAATTCACGATCATAGAGAACGGGCGGGAGGAATTGACGCTGGCGGCCGACGAAGCGCGCTCCCGCTACAAGAAAATCCGCGCCCGCTTTCCGGCGGCGGCACCGGACGTGGCCTTCCCGGAGGCGCGCCATATTCGGCGCGAGGGCCGGGAGTTGGAGCTGACCGTCAATGGCCATTCGGAAGAGATCCTTCGCCGCCTCCAATCCCTGGGCCCGGAAGAGCTGACGACGGAAGCCCTTACGCTGGAGGAAATCTTTGTGGCGGCGTTGAAGTGATGGGAGGCGCTATGAATACAAGGCTGATGAAGGAGACGCGGGAGCTGCTGCCGATGTATATCGGCACGCTACTGCTGATTGTTGTGCCCTGCCTGATTTGGGGCGCCCACGCGGAGCCATTCGCGTGTGTCGCCTGCGGCTTGGGCTGCGCTGTGCTAGCGGGCTGCTCCGTTGGCAACGAGTTCCAGCACCGGACGCTCTCATTGCTCCTCTCCCAACCCGTCGCCCGATCGGTGCTCTGGCGCGACAAGATGCTTGTCCTGGGCGCCGGCATCCTGACGTGCCTGGCAGCGCTTTTTCTCTGCCAAAGAGCGTATTGTCCCGTGCCTGATCGCGAGGCACAAGCAACGCTGGCTTTGGTGGCACTTTGCGCCTTCTGTGGAGCGCCGCACTGCACGATACTCCAGCGCCAGACCATCGCCGGCATATGTTCCTCGGCGGCCGGCCCGGTCTCGCTTCTGGGCGTGTATGCGGCAGTGAATTGGTGGCTGTTCAATCATAGGGTCATCCAGTTGAGCGATGCGGTCATTCTACTGGTCCCTTACTGCGCTGTCGTCTTTTGGCGGGGGCATGTCCGATTCCAACGGCTGGAAGTCCTTGACAGCCCGGTGCGCGAGCTGGGTCTGCCAGCTTGGCTGGAGGCACTCGTCGAGCGGCCACTAACTAAGGCCTCGTCGCGCTTCCGCGGATCTTTTGCCAGCCTGCTCAAAAAAGAGTTCCGGCTGCAACAGGCCAGTTTCTTGATGGCCGGAGTGTTCTTCCTGATCGCCGTGATCGGCCATTGCCTGATTCCTCTCTACACTGATCTGGGGCTCGTCATAGTGGTTGGTGATTACGGCGTCTTTGTGGTGATTCTTCCTCTTGTTGCCGGCGCGATTGCCGTGGCAGAAGAGAAGGGCTGGGACCTGGCTGAATGGCATCGGACCTTGCCGCCGTCCGCGCGCCAGCAGTGGCTGGCCAAGATGTTGGCCACGCTTCCGACGAGCCTGACGCTCGGCTTGCTGCTGCCCGCCGCCATGTTCCTCGGCGGAAACGCACTGCTGTTCCCGCGAGGCAGGTTTGGTATTCCGACGGGGTATGGTCTGGCCGCCTGCGTGCTCGGCCAATTATGGGTGACGAGCGTGGCCGTTTATGCGGCTTCCTTCTGCAAAAGCACCATGCGGGCGATCCTGGTTGCGGTGGGCATCCTGGTTGCCAGCTTCGGGGGCCTGCTCCAGACAGCCTGGTGGCTAAGCGGGACGATTGCCCCGGATTTAGGCGTTCACAATGACCAGTTCAACCGGGTACCCGCAGCCCTGCTCTGGGTTCCACCCCTGATGCTGCTGCTGATGCTGTGCCTTACACAGTGGTTTGCATGGACGAACTTCCGCAGCCTCGGAGCACCCGTGCGCCGATTGGTCATTCAGCTACTGGTACTACTAATCGCGGTCGGGCTGGCATCCGTGCCCCTCGTCGCCGTGATATACCCGGTCTGGCAGCCAGTGCATTCCAGGCCGAGGCACCCAAATCATCTCTGGCACCGCCAAGTTAGGCCATCAGTTGGCAGCGTGTGGCTTGGGGAATAGCTTTCCCTTTGCGACGACGGGAGGCGCCGCATCTCCAGCCGTCGTGTATGTACCGGTCCGCCTATCCTGCCATCGCTGGCACTCAACGCCGGAAGACCGGCACTGGCTCCGCGAACCCGATGCCACCCCAGCCGCCCCAAGCACCCCACGCCGGCTCGGAGTTCATCTCCGCCGCCTGCACCTGGTCCGCCGCGAGTTGCTTCTGGAGCCGGAGCTTTTGATACGCGTCATACTGCGCCTGCTGCCCCACGTAAAGCACCTGCTGTTTGACGTCCGGGAAGGCAAAATAGGTTTTCCCATCCCGCACGACCATGGTCACCTTGTTGGGCGGGAGTGACTTCAAGTGCGCCTGCTGCTCGGGCGTCGTCGCCGGCATCATCTTGAAGCCAGCGGCGGAGAGCATGTTTTCTGTTGGTTTGGTTGTAGAGCAGCCGGCTGCCAGCATTGCCAGTGCCAGAACGCTCACCCCCAGGAAGATGGCTGACTTTGTTCTCATGTCTGACCTCACAGTTTCTTGCCCAAATCATCAATGCCATCCCCAATCCCCTTGAACCACTTATCCACCTCCTCGGCACCAGCTTTCGCGCCTTCACCGGTGGCTTTGCTCGCCTTCTTGACGGCAGTCACCGATTCCTGTGCTCCTTCGCTCAATTGATGTCCGGACCACTTGGCGGAATTCTCGAGCGCGATCCCGGACTTCTTGAGCGCCTCAGTCGAGTCCTTGCCCGCGGCCTTCGTGCCTTCGGCCGTCTTATGCCAGCAGGCGGCAATTGAATGGTCCGCCTTGGCAAAGCCCTTGTTCAGCTCGTCTCCCGACTTCACGGTGCCGTCTTTGACGCCGTCCCCGAGCTTGTCCAGTTCTTCGCCCGCTGCCTTCATGCCCGCCTTGGAGTCATCGCCGACCTTGTCGCTCTGCTTCTTGACCCACTCGGCCGCTTTGTGAATATCCGCGGCCGACTTGTCCTTCTCGCCTTTAAGGAAGGATTCGTGCGCTGCCGCCATGCTCTTATCGGGTTCGCTCTTGAACCCGCCGGTTGCGGTTTGGCCATACAATGCCGGTACCGCCGTGATGAGTGCCGCGGTGATCAAACCGCCCACTAGCGAATGAGACGTCGTATTCATCTATCGTTGCCTGTCCTTTCCGTGTTGAGTTGTGACTGTGCTCTATGCGAACCGGGCCACCGTTCATGGTTGGCCGGCTGCTTTCCTAAAATGACGTTCCACCTCAGATCGGATTTGCCACGACCTGGTAATAGACGCCGTTGCTGCCGAAGTAGGGCCGGTAGTAAACGCCCCCGGCCACGTAGTATTGGACGCCGTTGATATTGGCGCTCTGGGCTCCGTAGGGCAAGGAGTAGTAGATGCTGCCAATGGGTATGGCGGGCGCTACAACGACGGGCGCAGGAGCGACCACCACCGGCGCAGGGGCGAAAACGACAGCCGGTGTGCTGGCTCGCGCCACTGCCGAGCCGACCACCGCCCCTGCCGCGAGGCCCGCCATGCCGGCAGCCACCGCCGTGCCCGTGCTCACCCCCCCGCAACCCCAGCCACCGTGCCAGCAGGCGCCGCCCCAGCCGACATGGGCGTAGCCGACGTGTCCCCAGCCTCCTGCCCGGCAATAAGAAACCCAAGCCTCGGACGACACGGGCGCGGCCACTGAAGCCCCCACCAAGATGAAACTGATGCTTTTCCTCATATCCTGTTCCTAGCTGTTATTGTTCGCCATGAGCGGGCGGAACTCGATCTGCTTCGCGCCAGCGGGCTTCTTGAACTCAAAATGCCTTGCCGGCAGGCTCGACTTAAAGTCCCAGTCGCTGAACGTCACCATAAACCTCGGCTGCCGGTCCATCTTGAGCATGGTGACCATTAGCCGGCGAGGCAGGGGGTCTTTTTCCGGGCCGACCCAAATCTGCCATTCCACTCCGGGTGCCGCAAAGGCCAGGTGATCGCACTGCACGCCATCCACAACTGACTTGTCCACCCAGTAGGCATGGGTCAGGTCCTTGGTGAGGTTGCCATAGACATCGCTGTAGAGCATATCGGCGGACGGGAAGTAGATGCCGGTCTTATCCATTACGAAAGGAAGCAGCTCATCCAGGGTTGGCGGCGCGTCCATCTGCGCATAGAATCCCAGCTTCTGGTCCACCCCACTGAAGTTCTTGCCGTCGTAGTAGAGATCGAAAGCCGGGCCGTCGCCAGTCTTCTTCGATGCCAGCTTATTCGGGCGCTGGACAGCAACTTCCGAGGTAAAGAAATAGTTGATCATCTGGCCCACGGGGGAGGGCACCTCCACCATGCTCTGAGTTTTGAAGGTGAAGGCCTTGGCCGCCGACAACCTGTCCGCCGCCGGCTTCAAGAGGTTCAGCGCCCTCTGTGCCGGGCTGGGGGCGTTCGTGTCCGTGACGGCTGTTATGGCCGGTTGATTCTGGGTCTGGGCAGGCGCCCGCATGTTGCTCAGCGCAATCGCGGTGCCCACCACGAAGGTGTAATAAAGTCTGGTCTTCATTCGCTGTATGTGCTCTTCGCTCGCTGGACGGCGCTCGCCCCCAACCGCCGGCGTAACCCGAGCTCTGCCGAGGTCTTAGCGCCTCGACGTGCTTCACTCTAGCCCTTCTACGCCTTTTCTTCCAGCCATTTCCATGCCGATTCAATGTCGGCGGCATGGAAAGCTCACTCCGGCCACCCCTCCCACAACTCCTCCAACGACGGCATGGCGCCGCTCATTTCGAGGGCATCTTCGTTCTGTACCGGCGCGGCGCTCGCATCGCGAACGAGCTTGGCGTCCTGGGCCAGGTACGCATCCTGGACGGCGATTTGGTAGGCCTGGAATTGGGCCTTGTTCCCGACGTAGAGGAGATTCCGGGCAGGGTCCGGGTAAACGTAATAGCGCCGGCCCTTGTGCTTCACCAGCGAGACCTTGGCTGGCGGGAGCGAATTCATCTGCTGCTGCTGGGCGGCAGTCGTAGCCGGGACAGCCTTGAACCCGCTTTGGGTCAGCAGCTTCTCAGTGCGTCTAGCCGGCGAGGTCGCGCAGCCGGTGATTATGCCAACCAGCGCCACCGCGCTGATCAGGATGAGTAAGTGCTTCATATACTCTTTCATAGTGCTATTTGAGGATAAGCTTGTCGGACACGGGTTGCAGCAAAATATTGCCGGCGTTCACCACTGGTTCGCCGCTCGGCGCCACCTCCGCGCCGGCTATCGTGTAATTGGTTACGAACCGCTCGTAGCCTTTGTGTGTAAATGCCAGTGTAACCGAGTACCAGCCGGCCCGGCGGAAGAGCGTCAGGTCGCGCTCGCTGTCCAGGTCGAAGCGGCCATCACGATCCGTCCTGATAGCAGGCGTTCGTTCCAGGGTTTGGTCGCCTGCCGAGGGCGAATTCACAGCTTCAATCTGTCCCGGTGTCAGCCGCCGGATGCTGACGTTGCGAATCGGCTGGCTGGTTGCTGCGTCCAGCACGCGCCCTTTCACCCGCGGCGAGAGGTACTGCGAGTTGAGCACAGGCGACGATTGGCAGCCGGCGAACACGCACGCTGCCCCCAGCAGAGCTATGCCAAACCCGACCGTTCTATTGCGCATCCCAGTCCCCCCATGCCGAGTCCCACTCACCGGCCTCGAACCCGTGGGCCTGGGCCTTGCGCATATACGCCAGGTATTCGGGGTCGTGCCCGACGTAAAGAAGCTCGCGCACATGGTCCGGGTAAACAAAATACACCTTCCCTTTGCGCGCGATGGCCGAAACCTTATCCGTGGGAATGGTCCGGATCAGCCATCGCTGGTCGGAAGTGACAGCCGGTATCGCTTTAAAGCCCGCCGCGATAAGCAGCGTCTCCTTCTGCTGGACGGCTTGATCGGTCACGCAGCCCGGCCCCAGCGCAACCAGCGCCAGAGCGAGGAGAATTACCCGTGGGAGGGCCTTCCGCATAGTGTCGTGTGATCCAGCTAAACCCTGGCCGCGCTGAGCGCCGCTTGCAGCTTGTTCTCATCCTCGTGTGACAAGGAGGTCTTCATGGTCGTTATTGCTTGATCGGCGCTGCGACTGATCCGTCGTTCGAGGCAGGTGGCTACGGTTTCCGCGCCGTCTCGATCATATTCCTGATCTGGTCCGCCCATTGCCCCATCAACTCATTGGCGCTGGGCCAGGTCCACCAGGCGGCCATGTAGCCGCTGGCGTCAGGATTATGGTAGCCCAGCCTGAATCCCATCTCGGCCGGGCCGACTCGGATTCCCCTGATCGCGGCCAACTGCTGATGGGATTGAGAATCCACGATTTCGGCCTCAATGCCCAGGGCCAGCGCATTACCGACCCGGTAAGCCTGGGTGATCGCCACCCGAATCTCGGCGGTGTTTGGCCCCGGCGTGCCGACTACTTCGTAATGGCCGGAGAGGGCGCTCACAATCTTCTGGCGGAACGTGACTCCAATCGCCTGCTGCTGGTCCGCGCCAAAGGTTGATCCCCAATACTCTTTCACCAGCACCGTTGCCGGCGGCACGGTAAACTTCTGATAAGCCCCGAGGCGGCTGGCGTTCACATAGCGCCAAGTCGAGTTGTCCACCTTCTGCAGGTTGCTGTAACTGCTCAGGAAGCCTGAAGGCGCCGGGGCCGAGGTTTTGCATCCGCCCGACAGAATCACTGCGAGCGTGGCTGTAGCACAGAGAAGGAGCTTGCCGGTCTTACACATAGTCTGCTGTTGGTTGTTAGTTGGTTACTCTAGGTTCAACAATTCGGCTGCCAACCCGTTTCTGCCCGAGTCCGCACCCGAAGTCAATTCATGCTTTCCCGTGCCCAATCACTTGGCCGAGCCCTCCGCCTTCGGCATCCCAATGGTCGGCATCTCCGATGCGATGCTCATATCCACGAACAAGACCATTTGATTCTCCACCTGGAGGAACTGCGCGGCCCGGATGGGTGACACTGCCTTGCTGATCTTGCGGGAATACTTCTTCCACAGGTCGAGGCGGGACTGGGTATTCTTCAACCAGGCCTCGGCCATCTGCTTGGAGTTCTTGTCATTCAGCGTGCCGTCCTTGTAATGCCCAAAGAACTCTCGTATGAGCGCCAGCTTCTGATCCCCTACCGCCGCCAGTTCCTTCTCATATTCGCGATAGATCGGCCAGAACGCCTGTGCCTCCGGCGCGGTCAGCTTCATCACCTGGTTGATCGTGCGCACCTTGGTGGCGTTGAAGTCCGATCGCAGCATTTCCAGGTAGGCGCGCGTGTCGTCGGTGGCGTCCGCTTTTGCCTGTTGGGCGTGCGCCGGTGGCACGGCAAATGACAGGGCCGCGAGGAGGAGGAGCGAAGAATGTATGAGTTTGTTCATAGAATTAAGTTTCGGATGTGAGCCTTGGGTTACTGGTTTGAGTTCAGGGCCGAGTCCTTCCAATACTTGGTTCCCGCCACAGTCGCCTGCAGCGCTATACCGCTTTCGGTCAGTTGATACACTTCCATTCCGCCGGGAGTGGCGACGTTCGCCGCGGCCGCATCCTGGGGATTGGCGCGGGCCGACAGGTCGGTCGCGCTTCCCGCTGCCACGGTGCCATCCGTGAAGTCCACGTTTGCCTTCAGGCTCTGATCCGCCGAGATGCCGGTATTCTGGTACTTGGCGCTGGCATCGGCCCCGCCGCCGAACTGCCAGCCCTGATCCACGAATTGCTTCATAATGCTGGGGCTGTTGAAAATGAAGATGACCCGCATGTCCCTGATCCCGGCCCCCACGCCGTAACCCAGCGAAGCCATGCGCATGAAGGTATCATTGCCGGTCTGGTTGTTCACCACCATACCGTAGCCATTGGCGGTGGAGAGCAGCAGCAGGTTGAGGTTGAACTGGCTAAAGGTGGCGTAACCTGCCGCCGTCTTCAGCTTTTCCTTCAACTGCGGATTGGCGGCCACCAGTTGGGCAATCATGTTCTCGCTCTGCGTGCGGATGTTGGCCCGTTTCTGCGCGGGATCATCGCCTTTGGGGCCAAAGAACAGGAAGGCCCGGCTCTCGGTTGGGCCGGCCAACACCAGTAACGCCCCGATCATCAGGGCATGCCATTGCATTCTTCTCATACGTTTAGTCTCCGTTTCAAACTGCTAATTCACCGCATGGGCAAATCGCTTCTCGTGGGCCTCTCGCAGGGCAGAGGCAAGTTGTCGTGATAATGGTATAGTTTCGCTAAAACCGTCTATGCTGGCTCACTCTGGCAGCTATCAGCCTTCCGACGCCAAAACCCTTAAGGCGCGAAACGCTATCTAACGATCCGTCCACACGGCAGCAACGCTGAATTTACCTGAACGGTGCTATAGTAAGACCGATGCCCCAAATGTTCAAGCCCCTGTCGGCCCCATTCAAGACGTCGGCCAACCCGGCGCTATAGCACGGAGCGCGGACATTTCTGTCCGCCTCTCGCACACAATCGCCCGGTGGCGGACAGAAATGTCCGCGCTCCTGCCGGAAACCTCTCTTCCCTACCAGCCTGCCCTACTTCTTCACGAACAACGCTAACGAAGCGGTGTATCCGTGCAGGAAATTCTTCTGCCCCACCGGCCCGATTTCGCCGTTGCAGAAGAAGCCGGCGATGCCCAGCGGGCCGAGCCGCTGCTGGACCATCGCGGCGTCATGGTTCGGCCGCCCGAACAGGTTGCGTCCCCGGCCATTGCAACTGCACAGGCAGCCGCCATAGACCTCCGTGTTCACGAGTTCGTCGCGCGCGCGAGTGAGCAGCGCGTTCATATCCTCGGTGGCCGCCGCCGCCGAGCGCCGCTGGAACTGGATGGTTTGGCCTAACCTCGGCAAAGCTCCCACCGCGATGCTGCCCGAGCGCGGGTCCGCGGCCAGCAGGTTGCGGATCAGGAAGTCCCCGCGGTGGAAGTCCTCCAGGTACTCGTTCACGACCAGGCCGATGAACAAGTTGCCTCGTGCCTGCTTCTGTTCGTCCGGCGGAAGCTGGTTGAAGGTTTCTTCGAGCACTTTGTACGCGGGACGGTTGCCGATCTGGTGGATGATGTTCTGCTCGACCCGGGTGAGCGTCCAGGTCTCGCCAATCGGCGTGCAGCCCTGGGAAGTAACGCCCACCAGCTTCACGCCGCCGCCGCAGGAAATGGCCACGCCGCCTTCTTCAAACACTTCGCCATTGAGATAAACCTGCGTGGTTTGCTCGCTCAGGTCGCCTGTGGCCAGTCCCCCGAGGACGGGCAATGGCGCGTAGGCTTCATTCCACGTTCTCAGCCAGGCCTCGCTGTCAAGGTGGAAGGGGTCAATGAAAACGAGCCAGCCGTTGGTCTGATCCGGCTCGATGCCCGTCTCCAGGTGCCAGTAGCCCGGACCGTTGGCTTCCTCGACCTGCTCCTGCTTGAAGTGGAAGGCCTTGACCTCGGCGCCCGGCAAGGCGTAAAGCCCGAGGGTCACCCCGGCATTCTGCTCGACCTCGTTTTCGCCCACGATCAAGCTCGGGCTGGAGCACCCTGCCAGCAACGGAATGCGGGCATGAACTCGCAGGATTTCCAGCACCTGCTTCGCGCGTGGGAAGAACCTCGGGGACATGAACACCAGTCCCAGCGAAACTTGCGGCGCGTTCAACTGGCGGCGCATATTCTCCGCCCACTTCTGGAGGCCTGCCTCCGCAAAGTCGCCGGCCCAGTGCGCCGCGATCGAATACTCGTTGGCCACACTTGGAACTTAACGGGCCGGGGCGTATTTGCAACTTGCTGACTGACGGTCACGCATTCAGACAAAATGGCCCCGTTTCGGAACCGCATACTGTGCGCCGGCCGGCAGATAGTCCTGCATGATCTGGACCAGACCCTCGCCAGCTTCCTCACCACCGACGCGGATGGCAGCAGCGTCTATCCGATGCAGGGGCATGCTGGACGGAAAACCGGAGCATGGGGTGCGAAGCCAGGAGGCTTAAAAGCCAAAAACCCCAATATCCCACCGTAACTCCACCGTAACTCCACCGTAACCCCACCGTAACCCCACCGTAGCTCCTCCGAGGCCCCTCCGTAACATCGCGCGCACCACACGCCACCCGCAAGGGACTCCCTGGCGCTGGTGCATACCCTGGCAGTGGTGTATGTTGCTTTTCTGTCATGCCGATGGATCGAACCAGAGGTTCCGAGCCCACGGCCAAGCGGCGGAGAGGGGCGTGGCCACCCAGGGGCATTTCGCGCCGCGCTGCCCTCGGGCTCGGTGCTGCCGGCATAGCCGGTGTCGCCGGCGCAGCCTCCCTGTTCGACCTCTTCTCGAAGTGGCGCGACTCCGAAGCCCCAGCGGACATCTTCAAGGGCGATGCCCCCAAGGGCGAGCTCTGGGAACTCTGGCGCCAGCGCGGCTGGGTGAAGGAAGCCTCGCATTACCTCAAGCTCGGGCGCAACGTCCAGTGCAAGGTCTGCCCCAACAATTGCATCCTCTCCCCCGGCGACCGCAGCCACTGCCGCAACAAGGTCAACTACGACGGCGCCCTCTACACGCTGGTCTATGGCAACCCGTGCACCTTCCACATTGATCCGGTGGAGAAGAAGCCCCTGTTCCATTTCCTGCCCGGCAGCCGCACCTTCTCGCTGGCCACCTCCGGCTGCGTCTTCCGCTGTCTCAACTGCCAGAATTGGGAGATCTCCCAGAAGAAACCCGAGGAGACCAAAGACCCTCACGGCGCCGAACTCCGCCTCCGCCCGCCCGTGCCCGAGTCCCTCGGCCTGGACCAAATCGCCCGCCTCAGCCTCTTTCCGGATGACGCGGTGGCCGTAGCCGAGTCGCTCCTCTGCCCGTCGCTCGCTTACACCTACTCCGAGCCCACCGCCTTCTACGAATACACCTTCGACACCTGCAAGGTGGCCCACGAGCGCAAGCTCAAGAACATCGTCGTGAGCTGCGGCTCCATCGAGGACCGCGCCGCGCGCGACCTCTACAAGCTCGTGGATGCCGCGCACGTGGACCTGAAAGGCTTCGACCAGGACATCTACACCAAGCTCAACTCCGGCAAGCTCCAGCCCATCCTCGGCACCCTGAAGATCCTCAGAGACCTCGGCGTGTGGTTCGAGATAATCAACCTAGTCGTGCCCACCTATACCGACAATCTCGACACCATCCGCCGCATGTGCGCCTGGATCGCCAAGGACCTGGGCCCCGGCCAGCCGTTGCACTTCTCGCGCTTCCACCCCCAGCATAAGCTCGAGCACCTGACCCCTACGCCGGTGCAGACCCTGATCAAAGCGCGCGACGCCGCCCGGGCCGAAGGCTTGCACTACGTCTATATCGGCAACGTGCCGGGCTTGGAGGGCGCCGAGACGACCTTCTGCCCCAATTGCAGAAAGGCGGTCATCGAACGCGACATCTTCGCCGTCACCGCGCAGAACCTCACCGGCGGCAAATGCCGCTACTGCGGCACGAAGATCGCGGGAGTGTGGGCGAGCTGACTTAATGAAACTCCTCTTCATCGGCGGCACCGGCAACATCTCCTCCGACTGCGCCGCGCTCCTCCACCAGCGCGGCCACGAGATTCTCATCCTGACCCGCGGACGCACTGCCGTCCCGCCGGGCTACCGCGCGGTCACCGCCGACCGGACGAATCCCGCCGCCATGCGGGCGGCCCTCAAAGGCATCCAGCCCGAAGTGGTCCTGAACTTCCTCGGCTACGACCTCCCGGAGGTCCAGGCGGACTATGAGTTGTTCCAAGGCGCAGTGCGGCAATACATCTTCATCAGCTCCACCGTCGTCTATGAGAAACCGGCTCGCCGCTTGCCGGCTACGGAGGATACACCGACCGGCAACCCGTGGTGGGATTACGCGCAGAAGAAGCTGGCCTGCGAACAGTGGCTGCAACAGCGCCGGACCGAGACCGGCTTCCCGGTGACCATCGTCCGCCCCTCACATACTTACTCGCACCGCTGGATACCGAACGCGATCTCCAGCGGAAGCTACACGTTCGCCGCGCGGCTGGAGCAGGGCAGGCCGGTCTTCGTGCATGACCACGGCGAGAGCCCCTGGACGCTCACGGCCACGACCGACTTCGCCGTAGGTCTGGCCGGCCTTGTCGGCCAGGAGGCAGCCATCGGCGAAGCGTTCCACATCACGAGCGATGAGGTGCTCACCTGGAACCAAATCTACGCGGAGATAGCGGCTGCGCTGGGCGCGCCATCACCGCAGATTGTGAAAATCCCCACGGACTTCATCTGCCGCATAGCGCCGCAAATGACCGGCACGCTGAAGGGCGACAAGGCCCATGCGGGCGTGTTCGATAACTCCAAGATCAAGCGCTTCGTTCCCGACTTCCAGTGCCGCAAGCCCTTCCGTGTCGGAGTCCGGGAATCCGTCTCGTGGCTCCGCGCCCATCCGGAAGCGCAGAACCGCAAGCCCGAGGTTGATGCGATGATTGACCAGGTGCTCAGCGCCTGGCAGCGCGAGGGACAGCCTGTGGCCGAAGAGAAGTCTTAGCCGCGACAACTCAGGACAACCACAGATGGACACAGATAAACATAGATAAAGAGTGCTCTGAGCATCAGCTTCGCGTGGCGATGAGTCGCTTGCTAAGCAGTGACGTGCAGCGAAACCTAGCCAACCGGAAATTCGGGGTAAGGTGACGGGTGAGGCACGCCGGGGCGCTCAGTTGTGAAGAACAGGAAGGCGCAAACTGACGTCACCATCACCCGAAGGCTAGCCCGCACGGACAGGAAACGTTGATGTGACTGCCTCAAGCTCACGGATAGATGCCCCCAACTGCGATTGGTCGAAGTGCAACGTGAAGCTGAGCCGGTTGCCAATCCCAGGCTGGTCAAGGACCTCACCAACCAGCTCAACGTGCCCTTTGCCATCGCCGTTCAGCTTCAAGTGCAATTGCCCCTCCAAGGTGCTGAACTCAGCCGAGCCGCGCAGACTCTCGTAAAGTGGACGGAGCTGTGCGAGGAACGTGGCTAACTCGGCGGCCACAATCGCCGCATCAACCTTGCCCTGAAAGCCACCAGCAGAGACACGAATACGCGCCGTCAGCCAATTGTCGTCGTAATACTCGCCGATGGGCGCACGCTCGTACCGCAACACATCCACCTCGACGCGTTCATGATGTGACTCACCAAAGGAAAAGGTCATGGGCCTAATGCAGACTAACGCGTCTGTGTCCATCTGTGTTCATCTGTGGTTACCCTCCGGATAGACAGCGCTTAGATCAGCCCGGCCGTTTCGGGGAAGCCGCACATCAGGTTCATGTTTTGCACGGCCTGGCCGCTGGCGCCCTTGACGAGATTGTCCTCCGCGCTCATCACGATCAGCCGCCCCGTGCGCGGATCCACCCGCCAGGCAATCTCGATCCCATTCGTGCCGACCACGTTCTTCGTATCCGGCAGCGCCTTGCCCTCCAGCAGCCGCACGAAAGGCTCGCTGCCATAGGCCGCGCGATAACACCCGGCGATCTTCTCACCCAGCTCCCCTGCCTCCTTCGCTTCTCCCGGCGCCTTGCGCGGGCTAAGATAGAGCGTGGTCAGAATGCCCCGGTTCACCGGGATCAGGTGAGGCGTGAATTGAATCACCACAGGCGCTCCCGCTGCCAGCGATAGCTCCTGCTCGATTTCTGAAAGGTGGCGATGCTTCGGCAAGCCATACGGGCGGACGCTCTCGTTGCACTCGACGAACAAGTAGTCGAGCTCGGCCTTGCGCCCCGCGCCGCTCACTCCGCTGAGCGAATCGGCGATGATGCTGCCAGGCTCGATGAGCCCCGCCTTCAGCAACGGTATCGTCGGCAGCAATATGCTGGTGGGATAACACCCCGGGGACGCAACCAGCGAAGCCTTCTTGATCTCAGCGCGATAGACCTCCGGCAACCCATACACGGCCTGCGCCAACAGCTCCGGCGCGGGATGGTGGTGCGCATAGAACTCTTTATAGACCGCCGCGCTCCTCACCCGGAAGTCGGCGCTCAAATCAATCACCTGGCAACCCTGTTGCAGGAGGGGCACGGCGAACTCCGCCGCGACGCCGTGCGGCAGCGCCAGGAAAACGACCTGCGCCTGCCGGGCCAGCAGTTCCGCCCTGGGCTCGCTGAAACGCAGGGCCTTCGCCCGCGGATGGTGGGCGAACTTCGGGAACACCTGCGCCAGGGTTTGCCCGGCGTATTGGCGCGACGTAACGGCGCTCAGCTCCGCGTGCGGGTGCGACAGGAGCAAGCGCACCAGTTCTTCGCCGGAATAACCCGACGCACCGACAATGGCAACTCGTTTCATATTTAGCAGTCACTAACCGTAGCGCAGGTTTCCAACCTGCTGTATCGCCGACTTCCAGTCGGCGGGCTGCTGCCAATGTCCGGCCTGCGGGTTTGGAAACCCGCGATACAGCAGGTTGGAAACCTGCGCTACATCAGGCCCCGGCGGCCATCGGCAGCGGCCAGAATAAAAAAGCCCCGCCGGATTGAACCAGCGGGGCGGGAAAATTTCCAGTGCGATTAACGCTTGCTGTACTGGAAGCGTTTGCGCGCGCCCGGCTGGCCGTACTTCTTGCGCTCCTTCTTGCGCGAGTCGCGCGTCAGGAAGCCCTCCGCTTTGAGGACTGGCCGGAAGTTCACGTCCACAGTGAGCAGGGCGCGAGCGATGCCATGCCGCACAGCACCGGCCTGGCCCGTGGGTCCGCCGCCCGTGACGGTGATCTGCGCGTCGAACTTGTCGGTGTTGCCGGTCACCGTCAACGGCTGCAAGGCCACCATCCGCAGCCCTTCCATCGGGAAATAGTTCTCGAGGGGGCGGCCATTGATAGTGATCTTGCCTGTGCCGGCCGCGAGCCGGATGCGCGCTACGGCCGTCTTGCGCCGGCCTGTGCCGAGGTTCGCAGGAGTCTTGGTTTCGGGAGGCTTAATGTCGGACATGCTTGGAGCGAGTTGATTGTTGATAATCGTTGCTTAATGCGTTACTTGGCAGGCGCCAGCGGTTGCGGCTGCTGGGCGGCATGGGGATGCTGGTCGCCTTTGTAAACTTTCAGCTTGGTCATCAATACCCGCCCCAGTCGGTTCTTGGGGACCATGCCGCGCACCGCGTGCGTGATCAGCTTCTCGGGATGGCCCGCGCGAATCTGCTCGACCGTCCGGTACCGTTCGCCGCCTTTCCACCCGGAATAGCTCATGAACTTCTTGTCGGTCTCTTTCTTGCCGGTGACGACCACCTTTTCGGCATTGATAACGACCACGAAGTCCCCGGCATCCAGGTGCGGGGTATAGACCGGCTTGTCTTTCCCGCGAAGGACATTGGCAACCTGGGCAGCCAGGCGGCCCAGGACGGCGCCGTTGGCGTCAATCACGTGCCACTTGCGCTTGTCCATATCCACTTTCGGCAAATGCGTTTTCATTACAGATTCAGATCAAAGGAGCAGGTAACATAGCGAACAAACCGCGCCAGTCAACAGGGTTTTTTTACCGTCGCCGATATGGCTTTCAAGTCAATAGAGGCGAATGCGTCGTGAAGTAATGATCCGCTTCGGGCTGGCGGCGATAACCCTCGCCCTGTTCTGGCCTGTGAGCCGGCACGGCTTCATCATCCTGGATGACCCGGATTATGTGACGCAGAATCCAGTGGTACAGGCAGAGCTCACAGGGCAGGGGCTCCAGTGGGCCTTCGGCGCCGTCCATGCGAACAACTGGCACCCGCTGACGTGGCTCTCGCACATGCTGGATTGCCAGCTCTTCGGCCTGAAGCCCGGAGCGCATCATCTGATCTCCGTGGGCTTTCACGTCGCCAGCACCGTCTTGCTCTTCCTCTGGCTAAGCCAAATGACCGGCGCGGTTTGGCGGAGCGCACTGGTCGCAGCGCTATTCGCCTGGCATCCGCTGCACGTGGAGTCAGTGGCCTGGGTCGCGGAGCGGAAGGACGTGCTCAACGCCTTGACGCACCCCCAACGTCTCCGTTACGCTATCCTGGCAGATGATCACCAGAACCCATTATTGCTGCGCTTTACTACTTCTCCTATGTGCCGCCGTTGCGGGGAGGGGGCAATCGAATCCGTACGGGCTAATTGCAATTAAACCGAGCGATAACGCCGAGGGAATGGAGAAGAAGCCGACAAGCAGCAGGCTGTTCATTCTAGGTCCCACTAACCAATACAAGATGCCTGTCTTGCGCCTCGCTATGGCGGACAAACCTTTTATGTTGGGTAGCCTCTCGCTCTTGGAGGGCACGATAGTTAAAGACCCCGCGTCCCACACGATGCAGACGTTCAAAATCCCCCTGGTGACGAATCATTTCCCGCACACAGCATACGCTCAACTGATTGATGTGCCGATTACCAATGGACCAGTAACAGAAATGTTGGCTGCGATGTTCAATAGCCCTCCTGGTGCTACCGTCGCTGTGGATGTTGTGGATGCCGATGACCCGAGCCAGTCGAAGAGTTATATCGTGCCCGCGCCCGCCATTCAGGAATTGCGACGGCAATACCTTCTAGTAAAGGCCGCCAAATAATACCGCTGGTGAGCGGAAGAAATAAGCGCCAGGCTCGCGATACCACCAGCGCATCAGCCTGATCAGGACGGCAAACTAGGCGACGCGTCCGTAATGCGTGAGCTAGGCGCGCGTGCTTTCCTGCACCGCCTTCACGCATCGCCCGCAGATAGTGGGATGCTCTGGGTGAGAGCCGACGTCCGTTTCCCAATGCCAGCAGCGCTCGCATTTCTCACCGGCGGCCTTGCTGACGGAGACCGTGAGAGCTGCCTCAGCAGTCGGAGTGATTTTAAGCTGCGACACGTTCAGCAGTTCGCGCAGTGCATCCTGGTTCGCCTGCGCGGCGGGCAGGGCAGGACTTGAGCCAGTGAAGGTGAGCTTAGCCTCCAGGGCTTTGCCAATCTCTTTGGCCTGACGAGCCTTCTCCAGCTCCGGCAGAGCTAGTTGGCGCAGCTCAAAAAGGGCCTTCCATGCAGCCTTTTCAACCTCGGGCCGCTGAAAGTCCATCGGCTGCCAGGTAAGCTGGTGAGCCGAATCAACCGTCCTTCCCGGCACAAACTCCCACGCCTCATCCGCCGTGAATGCTAGAACCGGCGCCAGCATCTTGCACAAGCCGGCGACCATGCGGTGCAGCGCCGTCTGGGTCGAGCGGCGCCGTGGAGAATTAGCCGCATCGGTGTAAAGACGGTCCTTCACCACGTCGTGATAGATGGCGGAGAGTTCGACGGCCACGAACTGGCTGACCTTCTGGTACACTACATGGAACTCGTATCGGTCGTAGGCGGCGATGACTTCCTGCTCCAGTTGCGAGAACTCGCCCAGGATCCAGCGGTCCAGCGCGGTCAGCTTATCATCCGGCACGGCGTGTTTGGCCGGGTCGAAATCGTAGAGATTCGATAGCTGGTAACGCAGCGCGTTGCGGAGGACGCGGTAAGTCTCGGCTACCTTGCTGATGCGCTCCTCGCTGACAATGATGTCATTGCGGAAGTCCTGGGAGGCCACCCAGAGGCGCACGATGTCCGCGCCCCACTTCTTCACGTAGGCCTCCGCGGTCTGTGGCTTCTCGTAGGTGCCCTGGCCCTGCTTGCTCTTGGAGATCTTCTCGCGGTCGGCGTCCACCATGAAGCCGTGCGTGAGCACGGTCTTGAAGGGTGCGGCGCCGTTGCCGGCCAGCGAGAGCAGCAACGAAGACTGGAACCAGCCGCGGTGCTGGTCGCTGCCTTCCAGATACATCTGGCACTGGAAAGGCTTGCCGTGGCTGCGGAGTTCCGGGCGCCGGGCAATGACGGCTCGTGAAGACGAGCCGGAGTCAATCCACACGTCGAGCGTGTCATTCGATTTGGCAGCGGGCGTGGGCCCTTTCCAATCCGCCGGCTTGACCGCGGCCCACAGCTCCGGAAGCGGTTTCTCGAACCAGGCATTCGATCCGTGCTGCTCGAAGAGCGCGGCGGTATTGCGTACGATCCGCGCGTCCAGGATCGCATTGCCCTGCGCGTCGTAGAAAGCGGGTATGGGCACGCCCCAGGTGCGCTGGCGCGAGATGCACCAATCGGGCCGGCCCTTGACGGCGGCCTCGATGCGGCTCTTGCCCCAGTCCGGCACCCAATTCACGTGGTTGATCTCCTCCAGCGCCCGCTCGCGGAACCTGGCATGATCAATCTCAATGAACCACTGATCCATCGCGCGGAAGATGATTGGCGTCTTGCTGCGCCAGCAATGCGGGTAGCTGTGGTGGTAGTTCTCCTGGTGCAGGAGCACCTTGCGCGCGCGCAGCTCGTGGAGCACGGCCTCGTTGGCGTCGCTCTTGCCATGCTTCTCCAGGATGGCCTTGCCGATCATCTCGGCGGGCATCTGCTGTTCCTGCGGCAGGTCGTTTGAGTAAGCGAACCTCCCGTCGTCGTCCACCGGCGAATAGATGGGCAGGCCGTTCGCGCTGCCGAGCTTGTAATCGTCCAAGCCGTGCCCCGGCGCTACATGCACAAAGCCTGTGCCGGTGGTATTGTCCACGAAGCTGTCACCGGAGAAGAACTTGCCCGTGCGGTTGCAGAAGGGGTGCTGGTACTCCATCTGGCCCAGGTGCCCGCCGTCGAGGCTGCGGACGATTTGGTAGTCTTTCCAGCCGCATTTCTCGGCCACTGCGGACAGCAGGAGGGCGGAGACGATGTATTGCTCCTGGCCAACCAGCACGAGCGAGTAGCTGAAGGTGGAATTGAAGGCGATCGCCAGGTTCGCCGGCAGCGTCCAGGGCGTGGTGGTCCAGATCACGACCGACGTGCCCGGATGCCCCACCAGCGGGAACTTCACATACACGCTCTGGCTGACGTGGTCCTTGTATTCGACCTCGGCCTCGGCGAGCGCGGTGCGGCAGGGGATGCTCCAAAAGACTGGCTTCTTGCCACGATAGACGAAGCCTTGGTCCACGATGTCCGCAAACAGTCGCAGCTCATCGGCCTCGTATTCCTTGACCAGCGTGAGGTAGGCGTTCTCCCAGTCGCCCAGCACGCCGAGCCGTTTGAACTGCGCGCGCTGGATGTCAATGTACTTGCGGGCGTATGCTTCGCACGCCTTGCGGATGGTGGCCGCGTCCGAAGCGGTATCACCGGCCTTGCGCATATCCTGCGAGACCTTGAACTCGATGGGCAGCCCGTGGCAATCCCAGCCCGGCACATAGGGCGCGCTGAAGCCCCGCAAGCTCTTGTACTTGATGATGATGTCCTTGAGAATCTTGTTCAGGGCAGTGCCGATGTGCACGTCGCCGTTGGCAAAGGGCGGGCCGTCGTGCAGCACGAACTTCTCCGCGCCCGCGCGCTGGGCCTGGATGGCGTGATAGAGCCTGGCGGCTTCCCACTGCTTCAGCCGCTCCGGCTCCCGCTTGACCAGGTCCGCCTTCATGGAGAAATCGGTCCGCGGCAGGTTCAATGTGTTCTTATAATCCATTGAGCGTCGTAAAGAAGGCGCAAGCTACCAGCCGCGGGCGGTAGTGTCAACGCAAGGCCAAGGCCGAGCCAGCCTGCGTTTGGTGGCTTGAATGATCCCTGGTAAGCGAATACACTTAAGGCTGTGAGTGGACCCAAGCACCGCAGCGAGAAAGGAATGACACCATGCATGAAATCCGGCAGCTTCCAAAGGTCGTTACTCTGGGCCTGATGCTCTCCGCCAGTTTCCCACTCGGGGCACGCGCACAAGCGGCCCAGAGCCAGGCGCTCGCCGAGGGCAACACCGCCTTCGCCCTGGGCCTCTACAGCCGCCTCAAGAGCGGCCCGCCCAATATCTTCTTCTCGCCTTATAGCATCTCCACCTGCCTGGCGATGACCTACGACGGCGCACGCGGGGATACCGCGGCGCAGATGGCGCAGGTCCTGCACTTCAGCAAGGACGCCCGGCAGGTCAATGCCTCGTTCAGCGGACTCCAGCGCCAATTGAACGAGGCGGGAGAGCAGAAGGGCATTCAGCTCAACGTGGCCAACGCGCTCTGGGCCCAGCAAGGCCACGCGTTCCTGCCCGGCTTCCTGAATGCCGCCCGTGACGAGTATCAGGCCAACGTCAACCAGGCCGACTTCAAGACCAGCGCCGAGTCGGCCCGCAGCCAGATCAACAACTGGGTGGCGCAGAAGACCCAGGACAGGATCAAAGACATACTGCCCCCGGGAAGCGTGGATGGGATGACCCGGCTGGTGTTGGCCAATGCCATCTACTTCAAGGGCACGTGGGCCGCCCCGTTCCGAGCCGCCGAAACCCGCCCGCAGCCATTCCACGTCTCCGCCGCCAGCCAGGTCCAGGTGCCCCTCATGCACCATACGGAAAGCATGAGATACATGGAGGACGATGCGCTCCAGGCGGTGGAACTGTTCTACAGCGGCAACGGGCTTTCGATGGTGGTATTGCTGCCCCGGCGGGTTGACGGCTGCAGCGACCTGGAAAGCCGGCTGACCCCCTCATTCCTGGCCAACGCGCTCGCGCAAATGAAGATGCAGAAGGTCGAAATCTTCCTCCCCAGATTCAAGCAGGACAGCGCCTTCGAGCTGAACGGGCCGCTGGCGAAAATGGGAATGCCCGATGCCTTCGGATCGAAGGCGGACTTCTCCGGTATGGACGGCACGCGACAGCTCTATATCTCCGCCGTCTTCCACAAGGCCTGGGTAGAAGTGAACGAACAAGGCACCGAGGCAGCGGCGGCCACTGCTACGACAATCAAGGCCCTCAGTATGGCCAGGCCCCTGGCGCCGCCGCCCGTCTTCCGTGCCGACCATCCCTTTATCTTCCTAATCCGCGACACCCGCTCCGGGAGCCTCCTGTTTCTTGGCCGCCTCGTCCAGCCGCCCAGCTAGACCGCGCCAGGGCAGGGTATCCCGCCGTTAGGCTGGCGCCGGCCTGAGGCCGTTGCAGGTCACTTCGCCGCGATCATGCCCGTCTTCCGCGCGTAATTGAACAGCCCGCCCGCGTCCACCACCGGCCGCACATCGCCCAAGGGCTTGAACTTATAGGCCTTCCCCGTGGCCTTGGCGGTCACCGTGCCCTTATCCAGGTCCACCGTCACGACGTCTCCCGTCTTGAGCACTTCGCAAAGCCGGTCCACTGATTCGCAAGGATAAAGCTCGCCCGTGGCGACCGAATTACGGAAGAAGATGCGCGCGAAGCTTTCCGCCAGCACCACCCGGCAGCCGGCCGATCCCAGCGCAATCGGCGCGTGCTCGCGTGAACTGCCACAGCCGAAGTTGCGCCCACCCACCACAATCGGGTATTCGCTGTCAAGCTGGCCGTCCTTCACGAAGCGCCCCGGGTAGAGCGACTCCGGCAGCCCGGCCATGGCATACGAGCCCAGCTTCTCGTACTCCTCGGGTATAGTCGGCACGAGATTGAGGTACTGGGCCGGGATAATCTGGTCCGTATCAATATTATCCCGCACCACATAGACCGGTCCTGTGAACACAGATTGCATAGCCGTAGCTTGCCGCCCGGCAGCCGGGTTTTCAAACAGATTTGCAGCGCCCCAAAGGTGCGCAAGCGTACCCTCCTGCGCCCTGCCAGGCGCGAAGGGAGATTTCCGTCTCCCTTGGCTCAGTTAGCACCTGTAAAATGGATCTTGCCGCCCGTCACCTACCCTCCCGCGAATACCGGGCGAAAGCTTGCCTCGCTCAGGATGCGGGCGACCTCGGCGCGCTTGTCCCCCTGAATCTCGATCTGGCCATTCTTCACCGTGCCGCCCGTGCCGCAGGCCTTCTGCATCGCCTTTGCCAGTTGCTCCTTCTCCGGCAGGCCGATGCCGACAAAGCCCTTGATCACCGTCACCGTCTTGCCGCCGCGTCCGGCCTTCTGGCGGATGATGTCCACACGGCCACGGCTTTTGCGCGGCGGCTTGGCTTCCGCATGCTGCCCGGAATCTGCCGATGCGCTGGCGGCCCCCGGCGGGAGCCCTTCGCTGGATAGAGCCGCAAAGGGATTGTGGCCGAAACTCTGTCCGCCGTCCGTGGGAATATGGTGGGGGTCTCCCATGCGTCCTGTTCCGGCGCGATCCTAGTCGCGGTAGTTCGTGAACTGGAGCGCCACGGGGAAGTCCTTGGCCCGCACGGCGGCGATCACCGCCTGCAGATCGTCCCGGCTCTTGCCCGTTACACGAACCTGCTGGTCCTGAATTTGCGTAGTGACCTTGAACTTCGACTCGCGGATGAAGCCGGTGACCTGTTTGGCAATCTCTGGCGCGATGCCTTGCGTGATCTTGATCAACTGGCGCGCGTGGCCCAGCGGCGACACTTCCGGCTCGCATTGCTCCACGCTTTTGAGGCTGATGTTGCGCTTGGCGATCTTGCCCATGACGATCTCTGTAAGCGCCTTCAGCTTGAACGCGTTGTCGGCGGAGAGCTTGATCTCGTTCTTTTCGAGCACGATCTCGGCTTTGGTGCCCTTGAAATCGAAGCGGTTGGCCAGTTCCTTCTTGGCGATGTTGACGGCGTTCTCGACTTCCATCGAGTTGACCTGGCTCACGATATCGAATGACGGCATGAGTGCATGTTAAACCGCCGGGCGAAAATGGGAAGGCCTTTGAAGAGCTTGTCATTACGCATCTTCCAGAGGACTGAATCAGCCCGCCTGTGCAAACCGCTGAAAACCGAGTGTTTTCCCCTTTCCCGCGTCTGGGCAACCCATCCGAACCCAGCCTGGCGCCACCCAACAGCCAAGCCTGGAGCCCCCGATTCCTCCCAACCGGCACCCGACCGTCCTACGGGCCGCCCCGGAGCCGCACCGGAGTCTCACCGTATGCACGCCGTAGCCTCACGCTGGATAACATTGTTATCTACGGTGTGCATACGGAGAGGCTCCGGTGAGACTCCGGTGAGACCTCAGAGGTATGAACGGGCGGCAGGGGACGCTACTCCAGCCCTGGCACCGCATGGGCGAAGCCCCCGGCCGGCCATGACCGGCCCTGCCACAACGAGTCAGAAAGCAGCCGGGTGGCCTGGGCGAGCCGCCTGGAGCCACTAATTCCACGAACCAGCCCGCCAAGGCACGGGCTATGAGCACGGACTCGAACCATAACGCCGCCCACGAAATAGCGCGTCACGTTACACTACCCACTGGCTACCCACTGGTCGGGCCTTGGCCTGCCAGACCAAAGGCTGCGGATCCGACTTCAGGAACCGAGCAGGCGATGCCCTAACCGGCCAGTATTTGGGGCGTTCCGGGTCTCATAACCCTGCTTCAAACCCAATGGCAAAGGACGTGGGCAGGCCTATTAAGAGAGTTGATTGGTCCGGCTGCCGGACATGGTAATTAACGCAGAAACTCCTCTCGTTTCAGGCCCAACCACGCTATGTTACTTGGCTGGGCATCATTTATTCCCGTGACGACAACATTATTCTCTGAACTGGGGCTTTCGGCCGAACTCCTGAAAGCCATTGATAAGCTCGGTTTCGAGCAGGCGGCGCCGATTCAAGCCGAGGCGATCCCTGTGCTCCTGCAAGGCAAGGATGCCGTGGGCCAGTCCCAGACCGGCTCCGGGAAGACGGTGGCCTTCGCCGCGCCGGCCATCCAAAAGGTCGTTGTCGAGGAGCGCACCACGCAGGTGCTGATCCTTTGCCCAACGCGGGAGCTGGCCGTGCAGGTGGCGGAGGAAGTGCACAAGCTGGCGCTGTTCACGCGCGGCCTCCACGCGCTGCCGATCTACGGCGGCCAATCCTACGACCGCCAGCTCATTGGCCTGCGCCAGGGCGCGCACATCGTCATCGGCACCCCGGGCCGGATCATGGACCACATGCGCCGCGGCACGCTCCGGCTCAACACGGTGAAAATGGTCGTGCTCGATGAAGTGGATGTCATGCTCAACATGGGTTTCCGCGACGACATCGAGCTCATTCTCCAGGGGACGCCCAAAGAGCGGCAGACCGTCTTCTTCTCCGCCACCATCCCGCGGCCCATCCAGCAGTTGATCGCCAAGTACTCGCGCGACCCGCAGAGCATTCGCATCGAACAAAAAGCCATGACGGTGCCGACCGTCGAGCAGTTCTATTACGAAGTGGACCGCCGTTTCAAGGTGGACTTGCTGACGCGGCTGATTGACATCCACGATTTCAAGCTCGGCCTCATCTTCTGCAACACCCGCCGCATGGTGGACGAACTCGTGGAGCACCTGAACGCGCAGGGCTACTCGGCGGACCGGCTCCATGGTGAAATGACCCAGGCGATGCGCGACCGCGTGATGAACAAGTTCCGCAAGTCCGGCCTGGAGTTCCTCGTGGCCACCGACGTGGCCGCGCGCGGCATTGACGTGGAGAACATCGAGGTGGTCTTCAACTACGACCTGCCCTATGACGGGGAGGATTACGTGCATCGCATCGGCCGGACGGGCCGACAGGGACGCAGCGGGCGGGCGATCTCATTCGCCTCGGGACGCGAGGTGTTTCAGATTCGCCAGATCGAGCGCTACGTGAATACGAGGATTCACCGCGCCACCGCGCCCACGGTTCATGAAGTGGAAGAGGCGCGTGCCCATGCGATTATAGACAAAGTCCGCGCCACGCTGAAGAGCGGCGAGTTTAAGCGGCAGGATCAACTCATCGAACGTCTGCTCGAGGAAGGCTTCAGCTCGACCGATGTCGTTTCCGCGCTGCTTCACCATTTGCAGGGTGGAGAAAGCGCGCCCGCAGCCAAGGTCGCGCGCCAGGAAGCCGGGCGCAGGGACTACGAAAGGCCCGGGCATACGTCGCGCGAAGGGCGTTACGACTCCCGTGACGAGCGTCCACGACACGACCGCGACAAGTCCTTCCACCGGCGGGAACGCCCTGCTGAACCTCAGCGGGAACGGATTGTCGCACGCGGGCCGGTAAAGGAGAGTCCCGGCCCGGCCAAACCCCCGCGCCAAGAAGCCACGACCCCAATGCCGGAAGCCCCCGCGCGCGCCGAACCGGGCCCGGTCCGCCCACCGAAAGCCAGGCCGCCGATGCCGGAAGGGCAGACATGCCTTCACCTCAACATAGGCGCGGAGATGGGCGTTTCCGAAGGCGACATCGTGGGCACGATCCTCGGTGAAACGGGTCTGCCGCGGACAGTCGTTGGCTCGGTGGACCTGCGAGAGCGGCATCTCTTCGTCCACGTGGCTTCCGAACACGCCAACAGCATCATCTCCAAGCTGAACCGCACCCAGATCAAGGGCCGCAGAACCAAGGCGAAGGTAGCGTAATGAAGAAGCAAGGGCCGGCCAAACCGGTGGAACGGCTATTTCCATTTGTTCTGCGCTCGCGCAATCTGCTGGTCGGACGCGAGACGCTGCGGCGCAGCAAAAGCAAGTTGCACTTCGTCCTGATCACGCATGACGTATCGGAGCAGAGCCGCGCCCAGGTGCTTTCGGACTTTGCGCACTACCCGGTCGTTCAGCACTACACGTCGGCGGAACTGGAGCAGTTTTTCGGGCTCAAAGGAACCAAGGTAATTGGCTTTGGGAAGTCGGGCCTCGCCCAATCCATTTACGCCGAGCTGAAGGAGCATCGGCTCAATAAACCGGGGCAACCATGAGCAGGCGATTGGCTGCGACATTCGGGCTGTCCTTATTGCAAGCGATCAGCGAGAATGGATGTTAAGTTATGGGAACGAAGACTTTTTCGCATTCGAGAGACGGTGGCCGCGGCGGTAAGGCGCCGCATGCCAGAAAAGGCACCAAGGCTAAAGACGCGGGGGGTAAGTCCCGGGGCCCGAGAGGGCGAGGAGCTGAACGATTACTGGAGCAGCCGGTTGCCGACTCAAGCGGCACGGTCCTCTGTCAGATCTGCGGGCATCCGGTTGACCCCCACCGCATGCACCCTCACATGGTCCGGTTTCACGGCGTGGCCATCCGCGCGAGAGGGGCGTGGGCGAAGACCCCTGATCCCACGACGGGTAAGGAGGAATAGGCCCAGAGCGTGCCCCGCCTAAAATCGGGCGGAGCGCAGGCTGGCCTCGAGTTGGCGAAGGTCTTTGGGCAGTTCCGCTGTCCAGCTTAGCCGCGTTCCTGGCTGCTCCGGATGTTCGAGGGTAAGGACTTCCGCGTGCAATGCCTGGCGCGGGAAATCAATGCGCGTCTGGTTGATGTCCGGTCCGCGCACTCCCGGGTTGTAGGTGCGGTCGCCGAGCAGGGGAAGTCCGGCGTTCGCAGCCTGGACGCGGATTTGATGCTTCCGACCGGTTTCCAGCCGGAGCCGCAATTTGGTGACGAAGCGTGTGCCGCCCGCGAGGGGGTACTCGGCGATGACTTCATAGTGGGTGATCGCCTCGCGGGCCTCGGACCCGGCTGCCCGGGCTTGCGGTTCCGAGAGGACATGCTGCCGGAGCTCGTCCCGGCTCAATTGGAGCCACTGCCGCCACACGCCTTGGGGCGCGCTGGGCCGGCCTTCCACAAAGGCGACATATTCCCGCTTCATGGTGTGCGCTTTGAGCTGCTCGATGAGGTGATGGCGCGCGGCGGGGTTCGTAGCCATGCAGAAGACGCCGCTGGTATATTGGTCCAGGCGGTGAACCGGCAAGGGTTGCAGCCGGCGATAGGCGGGCGGCAATGACTTTGCAGCGACGCTGCGGTCCCGGGGTTTAAGTTTGCCCGCCAGGAAGTCGGCAAGGATGCTCAGGGCGGAAAGGTCGCCATCGGTAGCGGGCACCGAGATGAGACCCGGCCCCTTGTTGACGACCGCGAGGGCCGAATCCAGGTGAAGCAACGAAACGCGTGGGTGGATCTGCCACCCGGCACCGCAGTCCAGGGTAGTGGTGTGGCGAGCGCGCAGTTCGAGCGTATCACCCGGGTCGGCGATGGTCTGATGGGGCTTGCGGATAACCACGCCATTGACGCTGACACGGCCCGCCAGAATCCATTGTTTGGCGCGGGTCCTCGGGGTGTCGGGGTGCCTCAGCAGCAACCAATCCAACAGGGGGTTGGTGTTCGTTTCGGTCACAGCCGAAGGCAGAGTCCCCTCAGCCCGCGGACCGGGCAGTGAGTTGCTCGACCTGCTTCTCCAGATCGCGCATGCGGTGCAGGAGTTCCGGCAAATGCTGCATAGCGATCATCTGGCGTTTGGCCTGTTTGTCTGGAGCGGCCGGGATGCCGAGGACGCGGCCTCCGTCCGGGATGTCGCGCATCACGCCCGACTTCGCGCCTATCATGGCTTGGTTGCCGACCTTCAAATGGTCCGCAATGCCGGATTGGGACGCCACCACGACGTAATCACCCAGGCGTGTGCTGCCGGCAAAGCCGACCTGCCCCATGACGATGCAGTGCCGGCCCATGACCACATTATGAGCCACATGGACGAGATTATCTATCTTCGTCCCCTCTCCAATGACGGTCGAGCCGAGCGTGCCCCGGTCAATGGCGGCATTGGCGCCGATCTCGACGTCGTCATGAATGACGACGTTGCCGAGCTGAAGCATCTTCCGGTGGCGGCCCTCGTCGAGCACGTACCCAAAGCCGTCCGAGCCGATGACTGTGCCGGCGTGGATGGTGACGCGATGGCCAAGATGCGTCTGCCGGTACAGAACGACATTCGGAAACAGGCAAACGTCGTCGCCAAGCTGGCAATCCGCCCGCAGGTCGTTGCCGCCCATGAGAACGGACCGTGCGCCCACCCGCACCCGGTCGCCCAGGACGCAATGGGGCCCGATGTGGGCGGTGGGATCAACCTGAGCCGAGTCAGCGATGACCGCACTCGGATGGATGCCGCGCGGGTGTTCCTCTGGCGGGAAGAACACGGGCAGCACCCGGGCCAAGGCCACGCGCGCGTTGGGGACACGAATGAGGACCTTGCTGGATGAGGTAAAGGGCCCCGATACGAGGATGGCGGCGGCCTGGCTTTGTTCGGCGGCGGCAAAGTAGGTGGCATTCTCGGCGAAAGTAAGGTCGCCAGGCCGCGCGCGGTCCGCCGGCGCAAGGCCGGTAATCTGGACCGAGCCATCGCCAGCGAGTTCGCCCTGAAGTTTTTCGGCGATTTGAGCGGCAGTGAAGGACATAAAGGGTTGGTAGCTGTCAGCCAGGGCTTCTCAGGAGCTCGTGGCACGGTGGGCCAGGCTTGGGTTTCCATCAGGGGCCTCGGTCGGCGGTCGCGGACCGCCCAGACCCACCATGCGTTGTGCTTCGGTGTCCCAGACCTTCAAACGGAGGCAGCGCAGGATTTCCATGGGGTGGAGCGAGGTGGTCTTGGGGGCTTGCAGCTCGGGAATCGCGGCCACGACCTCCGGCAGGCGGTAGAAGGGGATGTGCGAGTTCAAATGATGAAGGTGGTGATAGCCGATATTCGCTGTGAACCACGCCATGATGGGTCCGGTCTTCAGGAAACTGGAGGATTCCAAGGCGGCTTTGTCGTAAGTCCAGCCGGCCTTGTCACTGAAAGACACGCTGGGGAAGTTGTGTTGGGCGTAAAACAGATAACTGCCAATCGCGCTCGCTATAAAGTGAGGGATGACCAGGGTGAGGAATAGCGCGGGCCAGCCAAAGAACCATGTAATCGCAATTGCGAGCGCGACGTGCACCAGGAACGCGACCAGGCAATCGTAGTTCTCCCGGAGCTTGGTGAAAGAGGGATACAGGCACATCCCATACAGGAACACGAAGATGTAGCCGAACAGAATGGTCAAGGGATGGCGCATGAAGAGGTACTTAAAGCGCTCAGCGTTCGGCGCCTTGAGGTACTGCTCCTTGGTCATGATGGGATAGGAGCCAATATGAGAACCGCGCAGCTTTGAATTATGATTGTGATGATGGTTGTGGGAGCTTTTCCAAACACTGCTGGGGCTGAGGATCAGGATGCCGAAGATCCGCATCCACGCCCCGGCCAGGCGGGAATGCGGCAATATGGCCGCATGCTGATGATCATGATAGAGTACGAAGAACCGGAGATAAAGGAGCCCGGCCAGAAGGCTGCAGGCAACCCGGCCGGCCAGATGGAAGTTCCAGAGAGTTCCTGCCAGGGCGCCGGCCAGAAGCAATGCAGTGGAAAGTAGATACGCCCAACTCCTCGCCGAGGAATCCACCGCGTACGGCTTGGTTGCCAGTATGATCTCTTTTCCCGTTCTCATGCGGGATTCAGCTCTTTCCGAACCGGCAAAAGTCCTTTCTCATGCCTACGGCCCTCCGCGAGCGGCTGGGTTTCTTCGGGTGCACCATCTCTCAATTCTTCAGCCTCTGTAATGTTGGAACATCCCGGCCAGCAGGATCACCTCGGGATGCGCCGCCGCCAGTTTGGGCAGGATGAGCCGGATGCGTGAGCGGTGGGCGGCCAGCTTGTCTCTAAGCGGACGCAAGTCTTCCACCTTATCCCAGTGGACCTTCTTGAGGTCCAGCACCAGCCGGCTCTTGCTCCGGGTCAAGGAATCGCGGATTCGCTGTCCCAGACCCTCGGCACCCGCTCGGGACAAGTTGCCTTCCAGCCGCAGCCACACCTGCTGTTGGGCGGGTTGCATCTCGACCCGGATCGAAAGATTAGGTATCGCCGGTTTGCGATGGAGTTCCTCCCACAGGTCCGTTCCAGCCCAGCGCTTGGCCGGCACCCGATATGCGGTTCGAATCAGCTTGGGATGCTGAAACAGGTCCAGCTTCAACGTCAGACCGGTCCACAGCGCAGCGCCGACGGCCATTACGGACCTGAGCCGATCTCGCATGGTCGGAGAACCCAGTTCCGCGTGAATACCCTTTTCCAGAGCGCCAATCCAGCTTCGGATGGATGTGTTGGGGCCGAGCAGTCTCCCAGCAAGAAATGCCGGGTACGCCACCCTCAGCTCCTTAGCGTAAAACTCCGCCTTGCGGCGCAGCCATGGATTCGGCGAGTCCTTGAGCTTCTGGTAGCCGAGTAAGCGCGCTTCCAGCGTGCGGAAGATGCTGGGGCCGAGCCGTTGGAAATCCTCATTGAAACACCAGCGCTGGAGGTCCTCGATTTGCTCGCACGAGAGCGTCGGATGTTTCACCATCGTAGCGAACCCATCTCCACGCCGGTAAAAGAGGTCCTTGTCCTCGGTGTACTTGTCCTGCAAGAGGTTCTCTTTCATGGCGCGCTCGAAAAACGGCGTGCCTGGGACCGGACCGTAGATCAGGAACTGCGCCAGGGCCGGCTTGAGCTTCATCAGCCCGTCCAGCTCCTGCGCCACCACCTCCGGGTTCTGGTAATCGAACCCGAGGATCATCGAGGTCAGGATGGTGATGCCGTGCGCGCGAAACTCCGTGATGATGTCCTCGATCGGCCGGCCCTGCTGCTTGGCGTAACCGGAGCGCGTCCCCTCGTAACCGATCCAGAAGCCATCAATCCCCATCTCCAGAATCTCCTCGACGGTATATTGGCTGAGGGCCTTGACGCTGGAGAATGCGAAGATAGACAGCGTCTTCCCGCCCTTCTTCACGCAGTCGCGGAACTCCATCGCCCGCTTCTTGTTGAGCAGGAAGTCCTCATCAATGATTAGCAGGACCAAACTCGGGTCCATTTCCATGTAACGCTCGGCAAGGGCATAGATGTCCTTGCCTTCGGGCAGCAGCCGGATGTGCTTGCGCGAGAAGAAATGCGAGGTGCAGCAAAAGTCGCAGCCGTTCGGGCAGCCCAGCCCGGCGAGGATTTTGCCTGTGGAAGAGACCTTCCACCCAAAGATCTTGAGGTCGCTGATCAGCAGCGGCTGCTTGTAAGGCATGGGCAACTCCGGCTCGCCCAGCAGCCGGCGGAAGAATCCTACCCCTTCCTCCCGGCAGAAGTAATCGCCGTAAGGCTCGAGCGCCTCGTCTTTGAGCACCGTCCCATAGCCGCCCAATACGATCTTGCTGTCGGGCGCGTATTGGCGGATCAAGGCGACCGTCTCCTTCATCTTGTGCATGAGGGCCAGCAGGAAGGAGACGCCCACGAAGTCGTAGCCCTTTTTGAGTTCGCGAATCAGCTCGGCCTTCGAAGGATACTGCAACACGACCGTCGGGGCGTCGAGATTCTCCGCGATGTACTCCAGCGAGTAATGGACATTGACCGTGCGCGGGCTGAAAAGGCCCTGGGCGCGCGTCACCTGCCCGTAAAGGAGTTCATATCCGACCGAAGGTGCATCGCCATGTTTAGGGCCCAGCGGGCGGCAGACGCTGGTTAAGAGGACTTTCTTGCTCATCAAATCTGTGCTTTCTGTTTCATTTGCCCTGATACTTGGATGGATTGCGCAATCGGTCAAGCCGTTCAGCTTCCAGCAAGTTCCGGGCAAACTGCTCCCGCCTTTCTTTCAAGGCGACCGTGGCAGTATGGGGCAACAGCCAGGCCTGTTTGAAAAGGCCAGCCGTCGTCAGGCAAATGAGCTTCAAAACGTTCAGTTAAGTCGGTGAAACGGCTCGCGCCAGACAGTTCCGCGGTTTGTTGAACTGAATGCGTCGGCATGCTGCGTTCACGCAACCCCAGCGTGCCCTCTGCCGTGAAATGGGGCCAATGCTTTGTTCGTATTCGGGTCATACCTTAAGGCTATCAGCGCGGGTAGGCGTTCCACCGGCAAGAGACGGTCTTTTGCTGTGCTCCGGCGCCTTTAGCCGCTATCTTCTTATTCTTTGCGCGCATGAATGTTACCGGCCCGGCTCTATTGACCGCCAACGACCTCGCCTTGGCCTACGGCCACCAGCGGTTGCTTGAAGCGGTTACGCTCCTGGTCGCTCCGGGGGAGAAGGTCGGCTTGCTGGGCAGGAACGGCTGCGGCAAGACCAGCCTGCTGCGCATACTGGCCGGCCATCAAAGCGCCGACGCCGGCGAAGTGGCGCGGCGCCGCGGGTTGCGCATCGGCTACCTGCCGCAGGAGTTCGAGCTGGATGGCAGCCTCACCGTCCGGCAGAACATTGAGGCGGGCGCGGCGGACCTGATGGAGTGGTTGCGCCGTTATGAAGCGGGGCTGGGCAGCGACGCGGAGCTGGCGGCTTTGCTCAACCAGATTGATACCGCGGACGGCTGGAAGCTCCAGGCCCGCATCAACGCCACCGCCTCCGCCCTGGCCGCGCCGCCGCTGGACGCTCTCGTAGGGCCGCTCTCCGGCGGCGAAAAGCGCCGGGTGGCTCTCTGCCGCGCTTTGGCCGCCCAGCCGGATTTGCTGCTCCTGGACGAGCCCACCAACCACCTGGACGCCGAATCCATTCTCTGGCTGGAGGAGTTCCTGCGCGAGTTCCCCGGCGCCGTCATCTTCGTCACGCACGACCGCTATTTCCTGGACGTGATCGCCACGCGCATTATCGAGCTGGCGGATGGCCGGTGCTTCTCGCATCCCGGGAATTACACCGCCTTCCTGGAAGCCAAGGCCGTCCGGCAGCAGATTGCCGAGCAGGCCGAGCGGCGGCGGCAGCGGTTCCTGCGCGAGGAGCTGGATTGGGTCCGCGCGGGCGTCCGGGCGCAGCGGTCCAAGCCGCGGCATCGCCTCGAATCCTTTTACCAGGTCAAGGGCCTCGAAGCACCACCCGAGGAGCGCGAAATGGACCTGCTCATCCCTCCGCCGCCGGCCCTGGGGAACCACGCCATCCAATTGGCCAAGGCGGGCGCGAAGGTCGGGGAAGACGGCCGCGAACGCTGGCTCTTTCGCGGGCTGACCCTCGCGCTCAACCCGGGCCAATGCACCGGCGTCGTGGGCCGCAACGGCGCCGGCAAGACCACCCTCCTGCGCATCTGCCTGGGGGAACGCCCGCTCGACGAAGGCACGGTCAAGATCGGCGCTCGCGTGCTCTTCAACTACATTGACCAGGCCCGCATGCAGCTCACGGGCACCGGCACGGTGCTGGACGAAATAGCGGACGGGAACGAAACCCTCCTCTTCGGCGAACAACGCTTGAGCGCGCGCTCTTACCTGCGCCGCTTCCTCTTCTCGGATGAGCGCGTGAACGAGCCCGTCGCCCAGCTTTCCGGCGGCGAGCGCGCACGGCTCATGCTGGCCAAAGTCCTCAGGCGCGGGGGCAACGTGCTGGTCCTGGACGAGCCGACCAACGACCTGGATTTGCCCAGCCTGCGCATGCTGGAAGAAGCGCTGGCCGACTTCGATGGCACCGTGCTGGTCGTCAGCCACGACCGCTATTTCCTGGACCGCATCTGCGACCAGGTCGTGGCGTTCGAGGAGGGCGGCCTGGTCGTCCAACCGGGCAACTACTCGTATTACCTGGAGAAGAAGATTGAGCGCGACGCGCGACGCCAGGCCGCCTGGGGAAGCCTCGCCAAGGCGCCCGCCCGCAAGCCGGAGCCCGCAACCGCGCCCAAGCCCGCCCGCCCCCGGAAGCTGAGCTTCAAAGAGCAGCGCGAAATGGAAGGGATGGAAGCCGCCATCCTGGCCGCCGAAACCCGCGTTCAGGAACTGGAGACCACCTTGAACGACCCCGAGTTCCACGCCACCCGCTCGCGGGACGCCCACGGGCTTATCGCGGATTTGGAAGCCGCCAAGGCCGAGGTGACGCGCCTATACGAGCGCTGGCAGGAACTGGCGGCTGTCTAGTGGGAGCGCGCGGCGAGGCGTTTGACGATCTCGATGTATTGCTGCAAGGCGCGTGAATCGTTGTCCCGGTTCCAGGCGATGCAGTAGTCGCTCTTGACCGGCGGTGCCAAGGGCCGGAGGGTCACGCCCGGGTGGGGCAGCCGCTTGATGTGCTCGCGCGCCAGGGAGACGCCCAGGCCTTCCGCCACGAAGGTCATGAGGGCGGGCTCCAGTTCGGCGTCTTGCAAAACCCTGGGGGTGAAACCCGCCTGCTGGCAGGTTTCCGTGAGCCAATTGCGAAAGCCCGGATGCGTCTTTTCGGACATGCCGACAAAGAACATCGTCTTGAGCTCGCGCAGGCTGACATGGGGTTTCCGGGCCAGCGGATGTTTTGCCGGCAGCACCACGACCGTCCGATGGCGGGCGATGCTTTCCCATTTCAGGTGCCCGGTGGCGGCCAGCGGATGCAGCCCCACAAAGCCCAGATCAATCTTGCGCGCTTCGAGGGCGCGAAACTGCTCGGCGGGCGCCATGTCGAAGAGGTTGAGCGCGACATGGGGGAAGGCCTGTCGGAAGGCGCCGAGCGTTTCCGGGAGCAGCTCGAAGTCGGAATTGGACAAATAGGCGATGTTCAACTGGCCGGACTCGCCCCGGCTCAGGCGCTGCACCGCCAGGATGCTTTCCGTTGCCAGGGCCAAAATGCGCCGGGCGTCCACCAGGAACGAGCGGCCTTCCTCGGTCAGGGCCACGTGGCTCTTGGTCCGGTTCAGGAGGCGCACGCCGATCTCCTCTTCCAGGTTATGGATCTGGCGCGTGAGGGAGGGCTGGGCCAGGTGCAACTTGGCGGCGGCCTTGGTAAAGCTCAAGTCGTCCGCCACCGCCACGAAATACCGGAGATGACGTAGTTCCATAACGTGAACGGAGCTTAGCACGCTCAGGTGCGTTGGCAATCAATCGCTCGGCGCTCGCACCGAACCCATAGTCTAAAGGTATTGCCAGGGCAGTTTCTAAGTATTGGCGCGGGTGCGGGCCGGGGGGCAAACTCTGGATGTAATGAAACCATTCGCTCGGACGGCATCCGTCCTTTGGTCGGGAACGCGCCAGCGTGGCAAAGGAGTCATCACCACCCCCGGTGCGGCCCTGAGGATGGTTTTCTCTGCCGCAAGCAACGCCAAGCAGCGGGGCACAAATCCCTCCGAACTGATCGCGGCCGCCCATGCCGGCAGCTTTTCGCTGACCCTCGCCAATGAATTGGGCGAGGCCGGCTACAGCCCGCGCCAGATTCACACGACGGCAACGGTGACCATGGAAAACGCCGCGGCCGGATGGACAATGACCCAGATTGATCTGGATGTGATCGCCGCGGTGCCCAGGGTGGCGCAGTGCGATTTTGTGGACGCGGCCTTGCGGGCCAAAGCAAACTGCCCCGTCTCGCGCGCGCTCAACGCCAATATCTCCATGCGCGCCAAACTGAGCGATCACGACGAGCCCTCCCGCGCTAAACCCCGCCGAAACCCAGGCTCTGCCGGACCGGGCAAAGGCAGAAGGCATGCCGCCAGGCGAAATGGCGCCCCGGATTAACCGCGTTTACCGAAGAAGTCCTTTTCCTCCACCCAGCTTTTAAGAATATATGAATCCAACACTCGTTAAATTGGCCTTAGAGAAAGTCATCAACCCCCACGTCCTGGTGAACCTGGTTTCGCGCCGCGTCCGTCAGTTGAATTCCGGTGGCGGGCGCGTTAGCCGGCCACTGGTCGCCGATGTCGGGAATCTCGGTGCCGCGGACATTGCCTTGACTGAAATCGTTGAGGGCAAGATGGGTTGGGAGATCCCCGAACTCGTCACCCTCACCCGTCCGACCGGCAAGGGCCGCAAGCGGCCCCAGCACTGGACCAAGCACGAGCCGGCTTAGCCGTTACTCGCCGCACAGCCGCAGCAGCTCGGCCTCGTTAATGATCTTCACGCCGAGCTTTTCTGCTTTGTCCAGCTTCGAGCCCGCTTCCGCGCCGGCGACGACGTAGTCGGTCTTCTTGCTGACGCTGCCGCTGACCTTGCCGCCTGCCGCCTCGATCTTCGCGGCGGCCGCTTCGCGCTTCAGGTTGGGCAAAGTGCCGGTGAGGACGAAGGTCTTGCCAGCCAACGGGCCGGCCTTGGCTTTGGGCTGGTAGAGCTGCGAGTTGAAGTTCACGCCGGCCTTGCGGAGGCGCTCGATGAGCTTGCGGTTGCGCGCGTCGCCGTGCCACTGGACTACGCTCTGAGCGATCACGTCCCCCACGTCTTCGCACTCAGTCAACTGCTCCACGCTGGACGCGAACACGTCGTCGAGCGTGGCGAAGCCCCGGCCCAGGGCCTTGGCCACGCCGGCGCCGACATGCAGGATGCCCAGCCCGAACAGCACGCGCCACATGTCCCGCTGCTTGCTGGCCTCGACGCCGTCCAGGAAGTTGCGCGCCGACTTCTCGCCCATGCGTTCGAGGCCGGCGACCTCGGAAAGCGTGAGCGAATACAGGTCTGCCACGTCGCCCACCAGCCCCTTCTCGACGAGCTGCCGGACAAGGACTTCGCCGCCGCCTTCGATATCCATCGCGGCCCGCGCGCACCAATGTTCGAGGCGCCCGCGCACCTGGGCCGGGCAGTCCGGGTTCAGACAGCGCCACACGACGCCCTCGTCTCCTTCCACGATGCCAGCGGCACGCGCGACTTTGGAGCCGCACTCCGGGCAGGTCGTCGGGAAGCGGAAGCCGGTCTCCTTGCCGGTGCGCTTGGTCAGCACGACGTCCACCACGGCAGGGATGACTTCGCCGGCCTTTTCGATGGTTACCACATCGCCAATGCGGATGTCCTTCTGGCGGATGTAGTCCTCGTTGTGGAGGGTGGCGCGGCTGATGGTGCTGCCGGCCAGGAACACTGGTTCGAGCTCGGCCACCGGTGTGAGCGCGCCCGTCCGGCCCACCTGGACGGTGATGCCCTTGAGCCGCGTCTCGGCCTGCTCGGCGGCGTATTTGTAGGCGATGGCCCAGCGCGGCGCTTTCGAGGTGAACCCGGCAACTTCGCGCTGCGCGAAGGAGTTCAGCTTGATGACGGCGCCGTCGGTCTGGTAGGGGAAGTTCTGCCGCACTCGATCCAACTCCTCAATGGCAGCGACCAGCTCATCCGCCGAGCGGCAGTGCCAGGTCCTCTCGGGGACCTTGAAGCCGAGCGCCTTCAGCCAGGCCAGCATCTGGTCCTGGCGCTGCGGCTGTTGGGGCGCGCCTTCGACCAGTCCCAGGCCATAGAGGACGATGTCGAGCGGTCGCTTGGCGACGATGCGCGGATCAAGCTGCTTGAGCGAGCCGGCCGCCGCGTTGCGTGGGTTGGCGAACTCCTCCTCGCCCGCGGCTTTCCGTTCCGCGTTCAGCTTCTCGAAGCCGGTCTTGGTCAGATAAACCTCGCCTCGCACTTCCATCAACGTAGGACAGGCGTCTCGCCTGTCCCTGTCCCCCGGGTCAGGCGAGACGCCCGCCCTGCTTTGCAGCCGTGCCGGTATGCTGCGGATCGTCCTGAGGTTGGCCGTGATGTCATCCCCGGTCGTGCCGTCGCCGCGAGTCGAGCCGGAGGTGAAGCCGCCGTGCTCGTAGCGCAGGTTGATTGCTACGCCGTCAATCTTGGGCTCGACGATCCAGTCCAGCTTTTCGTGGGGCAGGAGCCGCTGGACGCGGTTGACGAACTCGCGCAGCTCCGCTTGCGAATACGTGTTGTCCAGGCTAAGCATCGGCTGCAGATGCTGAACCGGCTTGAACTCCTTGAGCGGTTGGCCGCTGACGCGCTGCGTGGGGGAATCCGGGGTGGCAAGCTCCGGAAACGCCTTCTCCAAGTCGAGCAGCTCGTGGTAGAGCCGGTCGTATTCCCGGTCGCTGACGTTCGGCTGCGCGAGGACGTAGTAGGCGTAGTCGTGCCGGCGGATTTCCTCGACGAGCTGGGCGTGGCGGGCTTTGGCTTCGGTGAGGTTCATTTAAGCAAGCACAGATAGACACAGATGCACACAGATAAGAGGTGTGCTGCGGCGCACCCTTCCCTTGCGAAAGCGGGCTTGCGGAAGAGCGACTTGGAAGCAGACAATTTTGAAAGGGAACCCGCCCTGCAAAATCTGTGTCTATCTGTGTCCATCTGTGGGTTTCCCTAGCGGCTCGCGCCAGTCGAGACGGGAGGCGGCGCCACCAGCCATTCGGCCCAGGGGAACATTCGTCCGCAGTCGGGGCAGCGGGTCGTGGCGAACTGCATGCCGCAATGAGGGCAGGTGGCGTGTGTTTCAAAGGTGTCGAAAGGCTGCAGGCACCGGTCGCACCGCCAGATGGGGCCGACGATGGGCGGCTGCTTGCAGGACGGGCAGGCGAACCCGCTTCGGCGCGGCAGCTTGGCCATCTTTGCCAGCACTCGCGCTTGCATCAGCCCGCGCCAGCAGTTCATCAGGATGAATACGCACAGGAGGCCGAACCAGGCATCGCGCACGTAGATCGCCAGCGCGATCAAAGCCGCGCCGCCGAGGAAGCCAATCGCCGTGACGATCATCAGGCTGCGGGCGCGCCCGAAGATAAACCATAGCAGGGCTTGGAGAATCTGCCCGCCGTCCAGCGGATAGACCGGCAGCATGTTAAAGAACAGCAGCCCGCAGTTGATGAGGAAGATGGACTTGAGGAAAGTGTAGGCGTTCGGCATGTCCGCGCCCCAGCCCATCCCACCGACCAGCACCAGGATGACGCCCAGAACTGGCGCCAACACCACATTTACCAGCGGGCCGGCAGCGATGCTCCAGAGCACTGCCCCCGGGCGGACCGGCGGGGCGACGTAGGCCACGCCACCCAGCGGCCAGAGCACGATCAAGTTTGCCTGTCCGCCAACCTGACGGCAGGCCAGCGCGTGTCCGAACTCATGCAGGAGCACGATCAGAAACAGCGCCAGGCACTCCAGTACGGGCCAGAGAATCGTGGAGTACGACTTCATGGTGGACTGGACCAGGTACACTGCCGCCAGGAACCAGAGCCAGTGCAGATAGACGTCAATGCCCGCAAAGCGGAACAAGCGGATGGAACCCTGCCGTGTCGGCAACATAGGCCACAGCTAACACACCCGGGCTGGCACGGCAATAAGGCTTTTGCCGGCGTAGCGGCAGGCATCCTGCCTGCCGTAGAGGGCGGCATCTTGCCGCCCGGCGCTCGAAACCTCCCACGGGACCGCCATGGGAACGTTCATTTCGCCGGGCAGGATGCCCGGCTCTACGGCAGGCAAGGATGCCTGCCGCTACGGTGCGCGGCGATCAGTGGGATTCTGCTCTTGAAAGAGCTTGAGCCAGCCTGCGGTAAGCGCATCGGTGACTTTCCCGGATTTGCTCAACTCGTCGGGTGTCTCGCCCCAGTAAAAGCCGATCCAGCCCGCGGCGTCTTTCCGGGACGCCTCCAGGAACTGGCGCAGTTCAGGCACGCTGCAACTCAGTGGAAACGTCTCTTCGATCACAATTGGTTTTCCCACGTTGAACCCTCGCAGCAGTTTCAGGTCTGCCGTCAACTGGCCGCTCTTGGGATACAGATGCACGCAGACGAAGTCGAGCTTCCCGGCGCCGGTTGGCGGAACAAAGCCCGAGAGCCAAGGCGAGCCTTCCAAGCTGAAAGGCAGCAGCCCGAGCGTGATCAGGTGCCGCTTGTCTTGCTTGCGGATGGCAGCCACAAGCTGGGCGATCCACTTGCGCGCAATCTCCCCCTGCGGGCGGTTAGCCTGGTCCAGTGATATGAACTGACAATAGGCGAAACCGCCCAGTTCGCCCGTGAGCCAATCGCCGGGGGCCCGCTTCCCGCCGGGCACGATTGGCTCATTCATGAGGTCGTAGCAGAAGATGGCCGGGCTGTGGGTGCAACGTTTGGCCACCGCGCCCCAGAAGCGCGCCTGGGCCGCCCAGCGCTCGCTTTCATTCATTGAACTGTACCAGGCGGGAACGTCCTGCTTGCGGTAGCAGGCCAGGCCCGTGAGATCCAGGTAAAGCCCGGTTTCCTCCGCCAGCTTCACGAGCCGGTCGAGGCGCTGCAGCGACTGCTCATCAGGCCGGTCCGGCGCGTCCATGAACCTGGCGAACTGAAGGTGGATGCGCACGACATCGGCGCCGAGCTGCTTCATTTCGCGGAAGTCCTTCGCAACCGTAGGCCACTCGCCCTCCCAATAGTCTTCGAGCAGGCGCGATTTGTAGTCGCGGTCGTAGTTGAAGCCCCAGGGAACGAATCGGCGTCCGGACGCCGCGCACGTGAAGCCGTGCTTGTCTTTGGAGACTTGAATCCATTCCTGCGCGCTGTTGGTGGGCGCTACGGCGGAGGGAGCCTGTGCCCCGGCCGCGGCTTGCGCCAGAAGGAAAACCCCGCCGCACAGAGTTGAAAGGGCCTTAAGCAGCTTCATCAAGGGCGCTTGGCTCCGCCCTGCGGCTGCGCGGCGAACAGCTCAGTAACCGTCAGTTGGAACTCCGGCAGCAGCTTCTCCGTCAGGAGCTCGTGCCCGGCTAAGATGGCCTTCAGTATCAAGCCGTACTGGTTGCTGTGATACACCTCTACGTTGTCATAGCGCGGGTCAATCATCCACAGCCGGGGGAGCCTGACGTCGTCGTAGATTTGCTTCTTAACGACGGTGTCGGGCCGGTGGTCGTCCGAGCTGACAATCTCGGCGGCCAGCCAGAGCTTGCTGGTCGCCGTGGCCACGAGCGCCAGGTCGGGACAAACCGTGTGCTTCGGGGAAAGCCGGACCTCGGCGCGCGGGTGAAGCAAGCGGGTGCCGGGGAAGTCCGCCACACTCGCCCTCACCCACTGGTGCAGGCGGTTGCAGATCAGTTCGTGGCGGGGGCCGGGCGCGCAGCGCGCCAGGGGCGAGCCGTTGAGTATCTCGGCATACGTCGCACTCATGCCTTGGCCAGAAGGCTACGCAGAAACTTTCCCGTGTGCGAGCGTTTGTTGCGGGCGACCCGCTCCGGCGTGCCCTCGGCCACGATGCGCCCGCCGCCGTCGCCGCCTTCCGGACCCAGGTCAATCACCCAGTCGGCTTCGGCGATGAAGTCCAGGTTGTGCTCGATCACGATCACTGAGTGCCCGCTGTCCACGAGCCGTTGCAGCATGTCCACCAACCGCTGCACGTCGGCCATGTGCAGGCCGATAGTCGGCTCTTCCAGGATGAACAGGTTTGTCCTGGGGCGGCGACCGAGGGCGCCCGGCTCTCTCAGACCCGCCAGCAAATGACTGACCAGCTTCACTCGCTGAGCCTCGCCGCCGCTCAGGGTGGGACTGGTCTGGCCGAGCTTGAGGTAGCCCAGGCCCGTGTCGCACAGGGCCTGCAGAGGGCGCTTGATCCTCGGCAGGCTGGCAAAGAACTCCCGGGCCTCTTCCACCGAGAACTCCAGCACTGCGGCCACGTTCTTGCCGTGGTATTCGATGTCGAGCGTCTCGCGGTTAAACCGGCTCCCGCCGCAGACCTCGCACCGGACGAAAGCAGGGGGCAGGAAGTTCATCTCCAGCTTGATGTTGCCCGCTCCCTCGCATTCGGGGCAGCGGCCCTGAGCGCTGTTAAAGGAGAACCGGCTTGGCGAGTAGCCGCGCAGCCGCGCCTCCGGCACCTGAGCGAACAACTGGCGAATGTCGTCAAAGAAGCCGACATAAGTGGCCGGGATCGAGCGAGGCGTGCGACCGATGGGCGACTGGTCCACCTCATAGACGGCTTGGAGGGATTCCCAACCGGTGACTGTGCCGGTGGGGGAAACGTCGCGCGTTAGACGTGAAGCGTGATGCGTGAAACGGGAACCTTGACGCTTGAGTTGCGCTTCGAGGGCTGGGAGCAGGCACTCGCGCACCAGTGTGCTCTTGCCGGAGCCGCTCACGCCTGTCACCACAACCAGGCGGCCCAGCGGGAAGCGCACCGTCAGGTCTTTCAGATTATTCCTGCTCGCGCCCGCGAGAGTCAGCAAGCCGCCCCCATCCTCCACCGTAGCAGCCGACGTCAGGAGGCTCTGACTGCCTTCGGCCTTCGGATTTCGGACTTCCGCCTTTGGCCTTCGGACTTCGGACTTCGGACTTCCGCCTCCCCCCACCGCCCTCCGCTTCCCTCTGCTGGGATACTTCTTATGCGCTCGCAGACACTTGCCCGTGATGGATTCCGGATGCCGCATCAGCTCGGCGAGTGTGCCCGTCGCCACCACTTCGCCCCCGTGCACACCCGGCCCGGGCCCGAGGTCTATGACGTAATCCGCCTGCCGCATGGTCGCCTCGTCATGCTCGACCACCAGCACCGAGTTGCCACGCGCCTTCAGCTTGTCCAGTGCGGCGAGCAATTGCTCATTGTCGCGCGCATGCAGCCCAATGGTCGGTTCATCGAGAATGTAGAGCACGCCGCTCAGGTTGGAGCCCAGTTGCGCCGCCAGCCGAATCCGTTGCGCCTCGCCGCCTGACAGCGTCGGCACGCCGCGCCCGAGCTGCATGTAGCCTAGGCCCACTTCCCGCAGGAACTTCAGCCGCTCGCGTATCTCCGGCAGGATGTCGCGCGCAATCAGGGCCGCCCGGGCCGCGAATCGGACGCCGCGGAAGAAGTCGTCAGCCGCAGCGACCGACATCTGGCCGAATGTGTCAATCGTGGGCGCCGTGCTGCGCTTGGCTATTGGCGATCGGCCATTGGCTATCTCCAGCCTCACCGCACGCGCCAGCGGGTTCAGCCTGGCCCCGCCGCAGTCCGGGCAAATCTCCCGCTCCCCTTCCTGCCAGCCGTACCAGGACTCCTCGATGGCGTCGGCCCGCGCACCGCGATCCACGTCCGGCAGATAGAACAGCTCGCCGAACCCCCGGCAGCGGGGGCACCATCCTTGGGGCGAGTTATAGCTGAAGTTCTTCGGATCCAGGGCCTCGAACGAGCGGCCGCATTGCGGACAGGCGCGTTCGGTCGAATGCACGCTGAGGTGCTTGCGACTGTCCAGCGCGAACACCGTGCCCTGTCCCAGCTTGAGCGCCGCGTCAATAAGCTGCTGCGACTCCGCAGGGCCAGGCGCGCGCCGTTTCGCTTCCAGCGCCCCCACGACGATCTCCACGTTGTGTTCCCGAAAGCGATCCAGGCGCAGGCGCTCGCTGGTGGGATAGAGTTTGCCGTCGGCCCGGAGCTGGATGTAGCCGTGGCTGGCGGCCCATTCGCCGACGTCCGTGTGGAAGCCTTTGCGGTTCCTCACTACGGGTGCCAGCAGCACCAAGTCGCCACGTCGGCGCAATTCCCCGTGCAGGCGCCGGCCCAGTTCATCACGGGTCTGGGCTTCGACGGGCCTCTGGCAATCCGGGCAGAACTGTGTGCCGAGGCGCGCAAACAATAGCCGTATGAAGTGGTGGACTTCCGTGACCGTGGCCACGGTGCTCTTGCCACCGCCGCGGCTGGTGCGCTGCTCGATGCTCACTGTGGGTGGGATGCCCGCGATAAGGTCCACGTCCGGCCGGGACAGTTGCTCCACAAACTGCCGGGCATAAACGTTCATGGAGTCCAGGAAGCGCCGCTGGCCCTCGGCGAAGAGCAGGTCAAACGCCAGCGTGCTCTTCCCGGAGCCGCTCACACCGGTGACCACCACAAAGCGGCCGCGGGGCACGGTGAGCGAGATATTCTTCAGGTTGTGCTCGCGCGCCCCGTGTATGGCGATGGCCTGCTCCGGCTTCTCGCTCAATTCTCGATCATCGAACATCGCTAACTCTTACCACAAAAAGATGGTTCATTTCACCCGTTCCAGTTCCCAAGTCGACCGTGGAGCAAGCGCCGGTCGCAGCGCCTTGCCGGTGTGGCTCTCGGGACAAGCCGCAATCCGCTCCGGTGTGCCCACGGCCACAATCCGCCCGCCCTGGTCACCCGCGTCCGGTCCCAGATCAATGATCCAGTCTGCCGATTTGATGACATCTATATTGTGCTCGATCACGAGCACCGAGTGGCCCGCGTCCACCAGGCGCTGGAAAACCTTCAGCAGCACGCGCACGTCATCGAAGTGCAGTCCGGTCGTCGGCTCGTCGAATAGAAAGAGCGTAGCAGCCGACGTGAGGAGGCTCTGATCAGAAGGGAGCCTCCTCACGTCGGCTGCTACAATTACTTCCGCCAGGTGCCGGACCAGCTTCAGCCGCTGACTTTCACCGCCCGAAAGGGTGTTGATCGGCTGGCCCAGCCTCAGGTAGCCCAGGCCCACTTCCTCCAACAGTCTCAGGCCCTCGACCGCCCGTTGCGCCGGACGCGACTCCGGGAAAAGGGACAGGAAGGCGACGGCTTCCTCAACGGTCGCATCCAGCACGTCGGCGATGGACAGAGACCGCGGACTTTGGACTGTGGACCGCGGACTGCGGACTGAAGACTGTGGACCGTGGACCGTGGACTGTGGGCTAACCTTCACTTCGAGAATGTGGGCGCGGTAGCGTCGGCCATTGCAATCGGGGCACCGGATGAATACGTCGCTGAGGAATTGCATTTCGATCTTCTCGAACCCGGCGCCGCGGCACCGCTCGCACTGGCCCTGGCTGGAGTTGAAGCTGAAAGCGCTGGCATTGAGCCCACGCTGCTTGGCCGGCTCCGACTGGGCGAAGAAGGCGCGGATCTCGTCGAATGCGCCGATATAGACCGCCGGGTTGGAGCGCGGCGTCTTGCCGAGAATGGATTGGTCCACTAGCGCCACGCGGCTCAGGTGTTCGGCGCCGCGGAGGAGTGCGGGGTGCGGAGTGTCGAGTGCGGATTCGCCGTCCTCCCCGTCACCATCATTGTCCGCGGAGAGGCGGTCGGAGGCTTTCGTTTGCGGCGCCCCGGAATGAAGCTGCGCTGTGAGGGCCGGCAGCAACACCTCGCGCACCAGTGTGGTTTTGCCCGAGCCGCTGACGCCCGTCACGCACACAAACCGGCCCAGCGGGATCTCGACGCTCAGGTCCTTGAGGTTATTCCGGGTGGCGTGAGCAAGGCGCAGAGCGGGAGAGGCGTTTCGCCTGTCCGCTTTGGCGACTGAAGGCGCTGTGCCATTGCGGGATGGGCGAGGCGCCTGTCCTGCCGTTACCGCTCTCCGCTTCGGCAACTCAATCCGTCTACACCCGCTCAGATACTGGCCTGTAAGTGAGTCCCGGGAGCGCACGAGCTGCTCGTAGCTGCCCTGAAATACGACCTCGCCGCCAGTGGCCCCATGCCCCGGGCCGAGGTCAATGATTTGGTCCGCGGCGCGGATCACACTCGCCTCGTGCTCCACAACCACCACGGTGTTGCCCGCGGTGCGCAGTTGTTCGAGCAGGCGCACCAGCCGTTCGGTATCGCGCGGGTGCAGGCCCACGCTCGGCTCGTCCAGGACAAAGAGGGTGTTGACCAGGCGCGTGCCCAGGCAGGTGGTGAGGCTCACCCGCTCGGTTTCGCCGCCCGAGAGCGTGCGCGTCGCCCGGTCCAGGGTCAGGTAGCCCAGGCCCACGTCGTTGAGATAGCCCAGCCGCGCGCGAACCTCATTCAGCACGAGGCTGAGAGGATCATTCCGCCACACTCGCCGGCGCTCGCCCAGCGCCTCGACGAAGGGCAGGGCGTCGCGAATCGGCAGTTGGTAGAAGTCAGCCAGCGTCAGTGAGCCATTCCTCGCGCCGGTTTGGCCCGACGTGGCCAGGCTTCGGCCTTCGGCCTTCGGGTTTCGGCCTTCTTTCGGCCTTCGGGCTTCGGGCTTCGGACTTCCGCCTTCACAGCGGTAGAGCAGCGCCTCGGGCTGCAGGCGGCGGCCCCGGCAATCCGGGCACGGCGTGTAGGCGCGGTAACGCGACAGCAGGACGCGCACGTGCATCTTGTAGGACTTGGACTCCAGCCAGCGGAAGTAGCCCTTCACGCCATACCAGGCGCGCGGCCACTCGTGGGCGTCGTCCTTGCCGTAGCCAGGTTCACCCTCGATGACCAGCTTCTGCCATTTCTGCGGCAAATCCTTAAAGGGCACGTTCGTCCGAACGCCGAACTTCCGGCAGGCGCGCAGCAGATCATCCTGGCACTCGGCGCTCATGCCGCTCTGCCACGGCTTGACGACGCCTTGCGCCAGCGTCCGGGATCGGTCCGGCAGCGCCAGGTCGTAGTCAATGCTGATGATGCGGCCAAAGCCCCGGCACGCGGGACACGCCCCAACCGGGTGATTGAAGCTGAACAAAGCGGGCGTCGGCTCCCGATACTCGATGTCGCACTCCGCACAGTGCCGGCGGTTCGAGAAAAGCTGCGACTGGAGAATCTTAAGCCCCGAGTCCGGGCCGGCGCCGATGCTATGGACCGCCAGCTTGCCTTTGCCGAAATGATATGCCTGCTCGCAGGCTTCCACGAAACGCGCGCGGCTGGCCTCCGTGAGCGGCAGGCGGTCCTGGATAACGGTGAGAGAGGCGGTGCGTGGCGCCCTTTGCGTGATACATGATGCCGCCTCCTCGAGCCTCAGCACTTCCCCGTGGTGCAACAAGCGCTGGTATCCTTGTTTGGCGACTAGCGCGAGTGACTCCTCCAGCGAGAGCTTTTCCGAGAGCGGCAACTCGAACGTAATGAGCACTTCGGCCTTCGGGCTTCGGGCTTCGGACTTCCTGCCTGCGGCTTCGCTGGCGCCCTGCAAGATTTCCCAAATGCGGGCGGGCGGGTCCTTGCGTACGGGCCGGCCACACTGGCGGCAGTGCAATTGCGCCACGTTCGGCCAGAGCATCTTCATGTAATCACAAATCTCGGTCATGGTGCCCACGGTCGAGCGCGTAGTGCGAACGGCATTGCGCTGCTCGATGGCGATGGCCGGCGGGATGCCTTCGATGCTGTCCACCTGCGGCTTATCCATGCGGTCAAAGAACTGCCGCGCATAGGGGGAGAACGTCTCAATGTAGCGCCGCTGGCCCTCGGCGAAGAGCGTGTCGAACGCCAGCGAGCTCTTACCCGACCCGCTCAAGCCCGTGATGACCACAAACCGGTTGAGCGGCAGGTCCAGGTCGAAGTTCTTTAAGTTGTTGTGGCGGACGCCCCGGAGGCGGATTGCTGCCCGCGCTGACGATTTCAGCATTAGGAGCAAAGCTAGAGTCGGTGAAAGCGGGTTGCAAGTTGGCTCCGATCCAAACAGAACGCCAGGGCGCATGATCGTACTGCCGCGGCTCTGTGTTGTAGCGGCGGGCATCCTGCCTGCCGTAGAGCCGGGCATCTTGCCCGGCGGCATGGCCGTTCCTATGGCATCCGGGGAGATTCGAGCACCGATCCGGGCGGCAGGATGCCGCCCTCTACGGCAGGCAGGATGCCCGCCGCTACGTCATGCGGGCGACCACCTGCGCCCGGAGCCGCAAGCTTCCCAGCGTTCAAGGCAGCGTCGCACCCGCCGGAGACGCAATGTCACAGCAAAAGACTGGCGGTCCCCGGCGCCGCGCCTACACTCGGCGCCATGAACAAAGTGCGTCTGGGCCTCATTGGGTTGGGTAACATCGGCCAGCACCATTTCGGTTATCTCACCGCAGGTAAGATCACCCGGGCCGAGCTAGTCGCGGTATCCGACGCCGTGCCGTCCAAGCTCGAGCGCTATGAGCCGCTGAAGACTTTCACCGAAGGCGAGGACCTCATTCGCTCGGGCCTGGTGGACGCCGTGATCATCGCCACCCCGCACTACCAGCACACAACACTCGGGATTGCAGCGCTGAAACAGGGGGTGCACGTGATGGTTGAAAAGCCCATCTCCGCCCACAAAGCCGACGCGGAGCGCTTGATTGCGGCACACCAGAGGGACCCCAGGCTGGTTTTGGCCGGCATGTTCCAACTGCGCGCCGAGCCGCGTTACCTGAAGATTCAGAAGCTGATCCAGAGCGGCGAGCTGGGCGAAGTCGTCCGCATGAGCTGGATCATGACCGACTGGTTCCGCACTGAGGCGTATTATGCGAGCGGCGGCTGGCGCGCTACCTGGAAGGGTGAGGGCGGCGGCGTGCTGCTTAACCAATGCCTGCACAACCTCGACGCCATGCAATGGCTGCTGGGCATGCCCGCCCGCGTGCGCGGCTTCTGCCAGCTCGGACGCTTCCACCAGATCGAAGTTGAGGACAACGTGTCCGCTTACCTGGAATACCCCAACGGCGCCACGGGCACATTTGTCTCCTCGACCGGCGAGGCGCCCGGCACCAACCGCTTTGAGATCGTCGGCACGCGGGGCAAGGTGCTGCTGGAAGCGGACCACCTCGCGTTCACGCGCAACGACGCGGACATGATTGAATTCAGCCGGACGGCCAAGCTGGGCTTCGCCAAGCCCGAGGTGTGGAACGTCCAAATCCCCTTCGAGAATGCCCCCAATGCCCACGCCACCTTGATGCAGAACTTCGTCAACGCCATCCTGGACGGCGAGCCGCTGATTGCTCCGGGCGAGGAAGGCATTCACTCCGTCGAACTGGCGAACGTGATCCTGTATTCCTCGCTTCTGGGCCAGACCGTGGACCTGCCCATGGACAGCGTGGCTTACGAGGAGAAGCTGGATCAGTTAATCGCGGAATCCAAGACCCAGAAGAAGGTGGTCGAGGTGGTGGGCGAGGACTTTACGAAGTCATTCAAACGTTGAGCCGGAATGAGGCCGAGTGCCAATAATTGGCTTGCCAAACCGCTTGCACCATTTAAGCTTGAACTGTGAGCATCGCCGAGATTAAGGCCAGCATCGATCGCATGACCGACGAGGAACGCTTCTTCGCTGCTGCCTATCTGCAGCACCGGGCGCAGGCCAACGATCCCGCGTATCAAGGGCTGTTGTCCGAGCGTATGAAGCGCATGGATGCCGGCCAGGCGGTGACGCTCGAACAAGCCCAGCGCATACATGACGCGCTTGAAGCCGAGGGGCTGTAATGGCCTCGTCCAAGCTCGTTATTGATGAAGCGGCGTTCCAGTTCTTTGTCTCTACCCGCGCAAGCGAGCGCCGGAGGTTGCTCTCGGCGTTTGAACAACTGCGGGCTGATCCCCAGCGGCCGGCAGATTACCATACCAAGGATGCCACGGGCCGGGTCCTCAGCGTGTGGGCCAACCGGCCCTTCCTGATTACCTATTGGTTCGACGCGTTTGTATCCGAAGTCCGCATCGTTGATATCCAGAGAATCCGGTTTTGACAGGCACTTCCCCTCCCAACTCCCAAAACACCAAATCCCCATGATTTTTCTAGGCATCGGCGACGAAGGCGCCAACACCATTGACGGACAAATCCAGGCCACACAGGAATTGGGCTGGAAACATCTGGAGCCCCGCGGGGTTGAAGTGCCGGGCTTCCCCAAAGCCAACTTCCATGACATCCCGGACCCCGCCTTCGATCTCGCGGTGAAGAAGCTCGAGACTGCCGGCATCGGCGTCTATTGCTTCGGCTCGACGATCATGAACTGGTCGAAGAAGATCGGCGACCCCTTCGACCTCACGCTCGCCGAGGTCAAACGCGCCATCCCGCGGATGCAGCGGCTCGGCACCAAATACATCCGCATCATGAGCTTCAAGCCGGGCGACGAGGAATACTGCATCCCGGCTGAAGTGTTCCGGCGCGTGAAGGACGTCACGAACCGCTTCCTGGACGCCGGCATCCAGCCCGTGCACGAGAACTGCATGAACTACGGCGGCATGAGCTGGCAGCATGCCCTTGAACTGCTCGACAAATGCCCCGGCCTCAAGTGGGTCTTCGACACCGCCAACCCCATCTTCAACCCCGACCGCTCCAAGCCCAAGCCCTGGCCCCGGCAGGACCCCTGGGAATTCTGGACCCACGTGCGCGATCACTCCGTGCACATCCATATCAAGGATGCCACTTGGAACGCGGGCAAGAATGATGCCGATTACAACTGGCCCGGCGAAGGCCAGGGCCGGGTGCGTGACATCGTCAAAGACGCCCTCGCCCGCGGCTACGACGCCGCCCTCTCCATCGAGCCGCACATGGTGGTTGTCTTCCACGAGGCGCAGTCGAAGGCGACAAGCGATGAGGTAATGCGCAAGAACTACGTCGAGTACGGCCGCCGGGTGGAGAAGTTGGTTCAGGCGCTGAGGCAAGAGCTGGCCGCGTCGAAATGAACGGTGTCCGACGCCCGTGCCCTTGGCCGAGCGGTGAGGTTCGCGTGTGCAAACACGGCCAGCAGGCAATAGAAATCCGGTCTCAGAAGCGCCAATTCCCTTGATTCCCACCGTAACTCCACCGTAACTCCACCGAAGCCCCTCCGAAGCTCCTCCGAGACATCACGCGGACCACAAGACACCTACAAGACACCCACAAGCCGCCCCCACCGAGTCCGCTCCTCGGCCCGCAGCCTTGCCCGACGCAGGGGAACATCGCCGTGTGCTGCCTGCCGTCGGCCATTCGTCCGGGGATGAACTCTGCGCGGTGGCGACTCGAAAATCGCCACCACCGGCAGACAGGAATGTCTGCTCTGCGTCATCGCACCCATGCCCGGCTTTGTTAAGCCGGCAGGCTGCCGGTGCTCCGGTCTCAAAGGGCTACAGCCGCTTCTCGTCCGCGTCAATGAAGTCCACGAAGCTCTGGATGTCGTCCCGGTTGGCGAGGCCCGCCTGCTCCTTGCGCATCTTAAGCCGGGCCTGCATTTCAGGGTTATCCTTGCGGGGGGAATTGAGCATCCGCTCGCGGTGGGCCGCCTTCACTGACTCGGGCTTCTGCACATTCAGCCGCACCCAATCGCAGACCTGGCCGTCGGTGATGCTATTGCGCACCACTCCCATGAACTCCTCCGCCTTGACGCCTGCCGTTTCCAGCCAAAGGCCATCGAAGCCTTTGCAGAGGTTCGGCTGGTAATCCGGGTGAAGCTTGCCCGCCAGGTGCAGCCGAATCTTGTCTATGAATCGCGGCAGGTGTATCCAGCCGCACATGGTTTCACGTGGACTCCGGGGATAGATAATGTCGCTCATGCGCGCATCTTCTGCGCTCCGCCGCCGCCTGTCAACCGCCTCGCTGAATCCCGAAGGCCGAACTCCGAGGGCCGAAGGAAGGCCGAAATCCGAAACCCGAAAAGGACCTGGTCGGGCGACTGCAGGGCTGCATGGAGCTCCTGCTGCGATCCCAGGCTGGCAGGGACATTTCACAACAGCGTCCGTCGCTGGGCGGCAGCGGAGCCCTCGGCGAAACGTCCCTACCTGGGCCGGCATCTCGCGGAATTCGGGCTTCGGATTTCGGCCTTCCTTTGGCCTTCGGCCTTCGGGACTTCGGATTTACTCTTGCCTGGAAAGCGCGCTGAGATATTGGAAATTCTCCCGGGCCGTAGTATGGTGCCCTTGTCGGTTTAACACACAACCTGAAGAGACGTATATGAAGCCCGATCACCTTAGCCGCCGCCAATTCCTCGAACGTTCCGTTGCCGCCGCCAGCGCCTTGCTCGTGCCTGCAGCCGCATGGGCCCGTCCCGAGGCCGCTGCCAAACGGACCGCGGTGGACCAGGTTGCCCTGGGCACGACCGGGCTCAAGCTCAGCCGCCTGGGCATGGGCACCGGCAGCGACAGTGGCAACATCCAGCACGCCCTCGGCCAGGAGGGCTTCAACAAGCTCGTCCACTACGCCTACGACCAGGGCATCACCTACTTCGATTGCGCCCAGGCCTACAAGACCTTCGACTGGATCGGCGGCGCCATCAAAGGCTTGCCGCGCGAGAAGCTCTTCATCCAATCCAAGGTGCCCGGCAAGCCGGAGGAAGTGCTGGCGACCATTGACCGCCACCGCAAGGTCTTCGATACCGACTACGTGGACAGCATGCTGATCCATTGCATGGTCAAGGACCATTGGACGGACGAGTGGAAGCGGATCATGGACGCTTTCAACCAGGCGCAGGAAAAGAAGTGGATTCTGGCCAGGGGCGTCTCCTGCCACAGCCTGCCCGCATTGCGCACGGCTACCGTTTCCCCCTGGACCCAGGTGCACCTGGTCCGCGTCAACCCGCAGTGCTGCCACATTGACGGCATGGACGAGAGCTGGGAGAAGTCAGGCAAGGACCTGTCACCCGTCCTCGCGGAGCTCAAGGAGATGCGTGCCAAGGGCCGAGGCGTCATCGGCATGAAGATCATCGGCAACGGTGAATTCGTTAAAGCCGAGGACCGCGAGAAGTCCATCCGCTTCGCCATGTCCCGCCCGGAATTGGATGCCATTGTTATCGGCTTCAAGAGCAAGGCTGAGATAGACGAAGGCATCAAGCGAGTAAACCAGGCGCTCGCGGAGCGAGCATGAGGCGTCGTGGCCCGGGAACATGCAAAGAAATTCGGCATTTTAGCTTGCCTGCGGCCCAGCGCTTTTGCAATTATATCAATTCCTGGTTAAGCCAGGCGAGATACCGCAGAGAAGTAATCCCTCTGCGGGCATTTCGCGTCTAGCATGCTATATTTGACCGATCTCCGCCGCTGTAGTGGACAGAACTCCGGGTGCGGCATCGCAGAGTTGCAACGCCGTCACAGCACCCGGGTTTGTGTTTGCGGGCAAATGGCGTAAGGTACCTTTGCGTGAGTCCTCTGGTATTAGCGGCTTCCAAGCGCCTTCAGCGGGTTAAAAGGCCATCTCGGCGCCTAGGGTTTTTTGCCGAAGCGAGCTGCGGAAATATCTGAACTAAAAGGGATTACGTGCGTCTGATTATTTATGCTTCACAGGAAAGAAGACAATTCGGGTAACGGGGACGGGCGGCGCGGCCACCGAGCCGAGCGCTCCTCGCCCGTTAAAAGCCGCCCCCACCGGCGGCGGTTCATCATTTCGACTAAAGCGCATGTCCATAACGACTTGCGTGCGACCTCTAAGACTGAACCCAAGGTCCCTGCTGCTCCCACGTCGAAGACCTCCCCGGCAATCGGGCAGCCAGCGCCGCCGAACCCCCGCCAGGCGGCTGATTTGACCGAAACGATCAAAACGTTGTTGCACCTGGCGCAGGAGCACGGCCACGTCACCTACGACGACATCAACGACATTCTCCCGGAGGGCCTCTCACCGGAGGACCTGGACGATCTCTATTCCAAGCTCCGCAACCTCGACGTGGAGATTGTGGACCACGCCGAGGTCGAGCGGGCCAAGCCGGCTGAACCGGAAGAGGAAGAGGACAGCCGGCTCGAAGTGCTGGACGACCCCGTCCGGATGTACATGAACCAGATGGGCAAGGTCGCGCTCCTCACCCGCGAGCAGGAAGTCGAGATTTGCAAGCGCATTGAAGAAGCGGAGTTGGACATGAAACGGCTGGTATATGGGCTGGGGTTCACGGCCAAAGAGCACATCGCCATCGCGGAAAAGCTCCTTTCCGAGCCGCCCAAGGAGCGTTTCGACCGGGTGGTAGTGGATAAGAAAGTCGCCAACCGCGAAGCGCATTTGCGCGAGCTGCGCAACCTGATCAAGAAAGTCCGGGCGCAGGATACCAAAGTGGATGAACTTTACAGCGCTTGCCAGAAGGCCTCCAGCCAGAGGCGTCGTGAGAAGTGCCTCGCCTCATTCCGCAAGATGGACAAGAAGCTGCAGGATATTTTCCCAAGGTTCTTCTACAAGCAGAAGGTCCTGGAAGACATGATCCTGGTCGCCGGCAACGTGCATGAAAAGTTCAAGACCAGCTTGCGCCACATCGAAGAGCTGGAATCGCACCGCAAGTCCAACGACCAGCAGAGCGCGCTTCAGGGTGAACGCACCAAGATCCGCGCCCTCGAACAGTTCGTGCGCCTGCCGCGCGAAGAGTTCTACCAGGTCTTCGGCCAGTTAAAGCGCGCGGCCGACCGCGCGCACCAGGCCAAGACCCACATGGCTGAGGCCAACCTGCGCCTCGTGGTCTCCGTGGCCAAGAAATACACCAACCGCGGCCAGTCCTTCCTGGACCTCATCCAGGAAGGCAACATCGGCCTGATGAAGGGAGTCGAGAAGTTCGAGTATCGCCGCGGGTACAAGTTCTCCACCTACGCCATCTGGTGGATCCGCCAGGCTATCACGCGCTCGATCGCCGACCAGGCCCGCACCATCCGCATCCCGGTGCACATGATCGAGATCATGAACAAGCTCTGGCGCGCCCAGAAACAGCTCACGCAAGAGCTGGGCCGCGAGCCCACCCCCGAGGAGATTGCCGACGAGATGCACATGCCGGTCTCGCGCATCAACTCGCTGTTGAAGATGGCCCAGCAGCCCATCTCGCTGCACGCGCCCGTGGGCGATGACGGCGACGTGAGCGTCGGCGACTTCATTGAAGACAAGACGGCCGAGAACCCCTCCGACGTGACCAGCTACAGCCTTCTCAAGGAGAAGCTGGGCGATGTGCTCACCAGCCTCACCGAACGCGAGCGCAGGATTCTCGAAATGCGGTTCGGCCTCGTGGACGGCTATGAGCGCACACTGGAGGAGATTGGCAAGATGTACAGCGTCACCCGCGAGCGCATTCGCCAGATCGAAGCCAAGGCCTTGCGCAAGCTGCGCCATCCGACTCGCGTCCGCCATCTCCAGGGCTTCCTCGATACTGAGGAACAGGCGGCATAGAAAGAACCCGGGCGAGAGGGAATATGAAAGTCATGTATTACGGGCATGCCTGTTTTGCGGCGCAGGTTGCTGGCAAGACGCTCCTGTTCGACCCGTTCATCACGGGCAACGAACTCGCGAAGGGGATTGACGTTAAGACCATCCTCGCCGACTACATCCTGATTTCGCACGGGCACGGGGATCATATCGGGGACGCGGTGGACATCGCCAGGCGCACGGGCGCCACTATCGTCTCCAATTACGAGGTTGCCGTCTGGCTCGGCAAACAGGGCCTGACTAAGACCCACCCTTTGAACCATGGTGGCTCCTGCCGCTTTGAGTTCGGTCGCGTCAAGTTCGTCAACGCGATCCATTCCAGCAGCCTGCCCGACGGCACGTACGGGGGGAACCCCGGGGGATTTGTCGTCGAAAGCGACGAGGGCAACTTCTACTACTGCGGCGACACCGCCTTGACGATGGACATGAAGCTGATCGGCGAATCCACTCGGCTGGCATTTGCGGCGCTCTGCATCGGCGACAACTTCACCATGGGCATCGAAGACGCCGTTAAGGCCGCCGATTTCGTCCGCTGCAACGAGGTCCTGGGCCTGCATTACAACACCTTCCCGCCTATCAGGATAGATTCCCCGGCGGCCATCTCCAAGTTCAAGGCTGCCGGCAAGAACCTGCACCTGCTGCTCCCAGGCGAGAGCCACAGCTTCTAATCCGCGAGCTGTCGCCAGCGTGCTGGGGGGGTTCCCTAACAGACGGGCGCTAGCGTTTCGCGTAGTCCTTCATGCCCGAAATGTCCACGACCACCGCGGGCTCGTTGCCGACGACCCAGGCATCGTGGCCCGGCGGAAGATAGGAGACATCCCCAGGTCCAAATTCCTGCTCGCTGCCGTCGTCCATGACGACGTGGAGGCGGCCGGAGACGTGATACTGAAGGTGCGCGGCCTGGCAGCTTTCGGTTTTGGCCACCGGCTTGACACAAGTGGACCACTTCCACCCGGGCTGGAGGGTCGCCCGTCCGAACGTGACGTCGTTAACGTTGACCAATTCAACTTTGCCCTTGTCGAACGAACGGGTGTCGTCCGGACGCGACAGGCTCTTCTTTTGCATGCTTTCTGTGGTTGTATTCATAATGCCTTTGATAAAAATACCTTAAGTTACGGGCGCAGGGCTGTCAAATGGATAAAGGGCAGATGGGACACCCCAAATGCCCGAACAAAGGTATGGAATTGCCGGCGCTAAGTGCTCTTGGACATCAGTTCGATGACGTATCCTGAGCCCAACCGTCGTAGCGCCGACTGGTAGTCTGGCAGGCGCACGGTCGAGTCTGGCCGCCCGCTCCGTTTCCAGCGCCCGCCGAGGGGAAGTCGGAGATACGGCAGAGCGGAAGTCCGCGCTCCGACGCTTTGGGGGCAGAGGAGTCCGCCCCCGCCGCTCCCGATCCTGTGCCTGTCCTCACCGTAGCCTCTCCGTAGCACCTCTCATAATTTATGAGAGGTGCTACGGAGAGGCTACGGAGTATCTCCGGCGTGTCTCCGGCGAGACTACGGTGAGACTGGCTCGCGTGCGGCAGGCGCTCCGGGCGGCTGTGTCAATTTACATCACTCCTTGCCCTGGCCGCGAACCTATGCCGGCGGTCGAGCCGCGCGTAAGCATCGGCGCGCTCGCTCATTACTGTCCCTGAGGTCTCAGGCGGATGGACTTCAAATTCAGCGGGTGCCAGCCGTCTGTGATGGGGTGGACGGCAAGGGTGGCCTTCCCGGTGGCAGGGATCACAAGGGTGCCCAGCCTGGCGACCTTGAACTTGCCATAGTCTCCTGTCGCTACAGCAGCGCCACGCGTGCGGCTGTCGCCGACGGAGATCTCCAGGGACGCCTTCTCCGGGGCGGCTACCTCTGCGCTGACCTCGAACTTGCCGGGCTTGGTGATCTGGAAGGTCCAGTCGGCCCAATCGTCTGGGTTGGTCCAGAAGCCCAGGTTGTCGCGCTGGGGACCGGTTTCATACTTGAGGTCGCTGCCGTGCACGCGAGCTTCGCTGGCGGGCAATACGACCGAGCCGTCGTAGTCCTGTGCGAGGCCCGGGTGCTCGATTTCCAGCGGGCCTTTTACCTGGAGGATGATGGTGGAGGAAACCGGGTCGGGCGAGGCGGCGGGGACGCTAAGAGTCAACCCTTCCGCGCCGCTCTGCACGGCGAGGGCTTTCTTCGCCGGGTCGGTCAGAACATACGCTCTCTGCGCGGCGTTCTTAAGGCCAGGAACGAGGAGCTGGGCATCCTGCGGCCAGTTGAAGACGTGGAGGTAGAGGATGGCGCCGTCGGCATTGGCCTTCATGGTGCATCGGCCCCAAGGCAGGCGCTTGAAGGGGCTCGCGGTGGTGCCGTAGATGGCATCGCCGTTCGCCTTCATCCATACGCCGATTTCCTTGAGGCGCTCGATGGAGGGGGCGGGGATCAGGCCCTCCGAGGTTGGGCCGACGTTGAGGAGGTAATTGCCGCCTTTGCTGGCGCAGTCAACCAGGTTGCGGATGAGCGTGGTCGAGGACTTCCAGTGCTGGTCATATTTGTTGTAACCCCAGTGGTTGTTCATCGTCATGCAGGATTCCCAATCCACGCCCGGGCCGAAACCGGTGGCCGGGATTTCCTGCTCGGGGGTGCCATAATCGCCCACGCGCTCGGCGCCTTTGTCCATGCCGCCCATCCCGGCACGCGCTTTGCCGACGCGGTTATTGATGATGATGTCGGGTTGCAGGCTGCGCACGTAGTTGTAGAGGTCTGCGCCGCGCTCATGCGTCCAGGGCGACTCCCACTCGCCATCGAACCACAAGATACCGATTGGTCCGTAGCGCGTGAGCAGTTCCTTGAGCTCGGCCTTCATGTAGGCGACGTAGCGGTCCATGTTGGGAGTCCCTGTGGCCTTGTCATTCCAGGCGCGGCGCGTGCCCCAATCGGGATGGTGCCAGTCCATGATGGAATAGTAGAAGCAAAGCCTGATGCCTGCGCCGCGGCAGGCGTCGGCAAGCTCCTTGAGCGGGTCACGCTGGAACGGCGTGGACTTGATGCACCAGTCCGTCTGGTCCGAGCGGAACATGCCAAACCCATCGTGGTGCTTGGAGGTGATGACGATGTATTTCATGCCCGCCTCCTTGGCGAGCCGCACCCACTCCTTGGCGTCGAACTTCACCGGGTTGAACTGCCCGGCGAACTTCTCGTATTGGGACACCGGCATCTTGGTTTCTTCCAGGAACCACTCCCCGTAGTTGGTTTGCCCATGCCATTCGCCGGCAGGCACGGAATAAACTCCCCAGTGAACGAACAGCCCAAACCGTGCGTCGCGGAACCACGCCATGCGCTGGTCGTGCTGCGCCGCAGACTCAGCCGCCTGGACCACAGGTTGGGGCGCTAAGAGGTACAGAGCCGAGAGGACGAGAGCTACTTTCATAAGCTTGGACGGAACGATAGAGAGATTGCCATTCGAGGCATTAGATTCGGCGCCATTTATGGCCCAACGGATGGTTTCTGCCAAGCTCCAACGACTCCTTGCAGCCACTGGTCCAGGGCCGCCGCGGCGAGTTGGTTGGCGTATTCGTTAGGATGCGCATCGAAGCGATTCACCGTCACGCGGCGTGGCGGCAGGCCCTCGAATACGGGCAATAGGTCAAGGTGCGGCACCCCCAGCTCCAACCACAGGCGATCCAGTTTCTCATGGACAGACTGATATTCATATTTGGGCCCCAGCGCGTGCAGGAAAGGAAAGGTCACCACCGCGCAGCGCCCGCCATGCGCTTGTACCAGGTCACGAAACGCCTTCAGCCGCTCCTTCTGCTGCGCCCAGAGCCTGGTGCGGTAGGCCTCACGCACGAAAGGAGAGTAGTTTCCCAAATACGGGTCGCGCGCCGCCTTGTAATGGTGATACCAGAGATTGAGCATGTAGCTGTTGCGCAGGAGCCAGCCGCCATTGTCGAGCGCCTCCAGCGCTCGCGTGGTGGCTTCGGCCTGGGCGGGCATCAGGTCCCCGATGTCATTCAGGCAATAGACCAACACCACTATGTCCGCCTGGTAGCCTCGCCGGAATACCTTCTGCATCAACGCCAGTTCGTCGCCTGTGTCCAGGCCAACCCGGGCCAGCACCTGAATCTCCCATTCCGGGTGCGCCTTCCGGAGCCGATTCGGGAATCTGTCTTCCACCTCCTTAATGCCATGGCCCGCGGTGAAGGAATCTCCGACGAAGCTGATACGGCGTTTGCCGGGCGCCAGTGTGGGAGAGTATTCGACATTATCGCGGCATCCGGCACGGTTCACACGCCAATGCCGCTGTTCCCAACGTTCCGATACCCGGGTATAGGCCAGCGAATCCGTGGTATCATAGACGAACCGGAAGTAGGCCTCCCCGGCCAGCAGCAGCGGCGTCGCCAGGCAGAGGAATACTAGCGCATTCCCGATTACCAGGCGCGCCCAGCCGGCTGGCCTTTTGCCGCGCTTGAGCCTGCGCACAAACAGCGCCAGTAATCCGAAGCTCAGGGCTGGGGCTGCTACGAACATTCCGAACGCGAGGTTCTCCTGCCACCCTCCAGGCAGCGCGGCGGCGGGGCGCCACCGGCGCGGCGGAAACACGATAAAGGCACGCTTGGCTGTCGCCGCCGTAGCGACGGTCGGGGGTACGGCGTTAGTGCTCGGGCTGGCGGCACTCCCAGCCTCAGCGGCTGGCAGGAAACGCAGAAATGTCAGGCAGAGACAGGAGATCGCTGCCAGACGTTTCATCAGGCAACACCTATGCCGACCACGCGCCCTCGGCAACCAAAATCTTTATCAAATTGAAAGGAGAGGCCCCGATTCCTGTCTGCCGCACGCACCGCACCCCTGCCAAAAGACAAACGGCAGGTCAACCACCCTTAAGGCGCGTAAGCGCGGCGGAAGGGGATCTTCGTGCGGTCAAATCGCTGATAGGCATCAATGCTGCCCACCCTGGCCAGCCGGAAGTATTTGTGAAGCACCTTGCCGCCCGTGTCTTCAAAATACTCCGTGCCGTATCCCACGCCTCCTGAATTCGAGGAGAAGTATTTGAAGCCGGTGATCTTGCCCGCGGCATCCCTCATCCACGCAACAAAGATAACCGAGTGGCCGCTGTTATTGTTGCGGCTGAAGTCCAGGAAATCGCCGGGCCTGGCATCTTCCAGGTTCTCGATCTTTTTGCCGAGACCATAGGATTCGATGCCGAGCTGCGGCGAGTCCCCCGAGCCCTCGATATACCATAGTTGCAGCAGATTAAACAGGTCGGAGAAGGACATGCCGTTGTAGTCGTCCGGGTCCAGCCCTTTCTGGATGTTCCGGCATTGCATTGCCCGGCAGAAGACCTCAAAGGTCAACCCGCAGCAATAGCTGCAACGCGTCCAGTTGGGATGCGCTTTGGCGACAACGCGGCCTTTATACCACAGGTCCTGGGTCACGCCGTTATACAGATCATACTCAAGCGGCTTGCAGCGATACGGGTAGGAGCCGTCCGTGGGATAGCAGCCTATGAGGGCCAGCACATAAGGATTCAGGGACCCCTCTGCGTCATCCTTCACCACGCCCAGCTTGGCGATGTTCTTGTCCACGGGCGTGAAGTTTCTGCCATCAACCGGGTAATTGGCTTTGCGGAAGTCCTCGATCGTCCAGCGCGAGCGGTCGGCCAGAGGCATGGCGGCGGGGTTGGTTGAGGAGGACGTGGCTGTTGCGTTCGTGGCAGCGATGCAGCAAGGGGCGGTATTCGTCGCGCAACAGCTCATGCTGGAAGCGGCTTTGCCTTTTGAAGTCGCGCACCCGCACCAGGTAAGGCTTAACAAGCCGGCAAGGGATATTGCTATCGTGGACAGGGATTTTGTCTTCATGCGTGATAATGTCGGCGCGGCTAAAGCGCGCTACTTGCCGCAACAGTGCTTGTACTTTTTCCCGCTGCCGCAAGGGCAGGGGTCGTTGCGGCCCACCTTGGGACCGGAACGGACTGGCTTGGCCTTTTCCACGGCTTCGGCGGCCTCGCTGACGATGTCGCTGCCCTGAGGCCGGCGGCCGGCTTCCGGCGCGGGGCTCGTGCCCGTGCTGGTGCCGCCGAAGGCGCTGGTGGGTTGGTGCGTGGTCTGTTGGGGCACGCTGCGCAGGAAATTCTCGAACGCCATCAGGCTGGACGCGCTGCGAAAGATATTATGGCAGATCTCGGTCTTGATGTTGACCATCAGCTCTTCGAAGATCTTGTAGGCCTCGGCCTTGTATTCGATGAGCGGATCACGCTGGCCGTGGGCGCGCAGGCCGATGCTGTAGCGCAGGCTGTCCATCTCGTAGAGGTGCTCCTGCCAAAGCTTGTCAATGGCGCTGAGAATCGTGTAGCGCTCGACTTCCTTGAGCGCCTCGGGGTTCTCGAAGCTGATCTTGATGTCGTAGGCCTTGCGGACGCTGTCGGAGATAAAATTGCAGACTGCGAACTGCGCCGGGCTGAGGCCGTCATAAAGCGAGCCCTTCACCGGCTCCTCTTTGCCGGATTCGGCGGCCTTGACGATTTCGCCTTCGGGCATGCCGATGGGGAAGTTCAGGTTCACCCAGTCCGCGAGCGGGCGCACTTTCCAATCGGCATGCTCCGCATTCGAGGAGGTGAATTGCTCGACCTTCTGCAGGACTACCTCCTCCATGATGTCCATGAGGCGGTCGCGCACGTCGGGGGCGTGGATGATCTCGTTGCGGAAGCCGTAGATGACTTCGCGCTGCTTGTTCATCACGTCGTCATATTCCAGCGTGCGCTTGCGGATCTGGAAGTTGTGCTGTTCGACGCGCTTTTGGGCCTGGCCGATGGAGCGGTTCAGCAGCGGGTGCTCCAGCTCCTGATCTTCCTCCAAGCCCATCTTCTCCATGTATTTGACGATCTTGTCCGAGCCGAACAGGCGCATCAAGTCGTCCTCCAGGGCAATGAAGAAGTGGGACGACCCTGGATCACCCTGCCGCGCGCAGCGGCCACGCAATTGGCGGTCAATACGGCGGGCCTCGTGGCGTTCAGTGCCGATCACATGCAAGCCGCCAACGTGCTTGCTTTGCGGTGTAAGGTTGAAGACGGTGGCGGCAGGGCTGTCCGAATCCACTTCACGGACTTCTCCTGTGGTCGCCTCGGTCAACTTGTAGCGGTGTCCCTTGCCCTCGGGGTGCGGCCTGCACTCCACTTTCCAGAGCACGCCGGGGCCGAGTTTGATGTCGGTCCCACGGCCAGCCATGTTCGTTGCGATGGTCACTGCCGCGCGTTGCCCGGCGCGCGCGACGATCTCGGCTTCCTGCTGGTGATACTTGGCGTTAAGGACCGAATGGATGATCCCTTCGCGCTTGAGCATCTTCGAAAGCTGCTCGCTGACCTCCACGGAGATAGTGCCCACCAGGATGGGCCGGCCATTGCGGTGGACTTCCTTGATCTCTTTCAACACGGCGGTGTACTTCTCGCGCCTGGTCTTATAGACGGAGTCATTGAAGTCTTTGCGCGCCACCGGCTTGTTGGTGGGAATGACCATCACGCCCAGCTTGTAGATGTCAAAGAACTCGGAGGCTTCTGTCTCCGCGGTCCCGGTCATGCCGGCCAGCTTCTGGTAGAGGCGGAAGTAGTTCTGGATCGTGATCGTGGCCAGCGTCTGGGTCTCGCGCTCGATCTCGACTTGTTCCTTGGCTTCGACAGCCTGGTGCAAGCCATCGCTCCAGCGCCGTCCGGTCATCAGGCGGCCCGTGTTCTCGTCCACAATGATGACCTTGTTCTCCTGAACAACGTATTGGACGTCCTTCTGGTAAAGGCAGTATGCCTTGAGCAATTGCGAGATGGCGTGAATGCGCTGGGCTTTGGTCTCGAATTCCTGCTGCAGTTTGGTCTTGGCCTCCAGCCGTTTGCGGGCGTCGGTTTCCGGGCCGGTGTCAATCTCGTGCAGGGCGGTCGGGAGGTCCGGCAGCATGAAGGCGTCCGGGTCTTTCGGGCTGAGATAGTTGCGGCCCTTTTCGGTCAAATCGGCCTCGTGGCTTTTCTCGTCAATGGCAAAGAAGAGCTGCTCCTTCTCGGCGTACATCTCGATCTTCTTCTGGTCGGCGTGCAAGTGCAGCTCCGCCTGGTTCATCAGGCGGAGGTTCTCCGGGTCTTCCAGCACCTTCATCAGTCCCTCTGACTTGGGCTGGCCGGATTTGACGCGGAACAGCAGAAGGCCGATCTCTCGTTCCAGGGCCTCGCGGTTGTCCGGGTTGGAGCCGTCCTGCGGACGCAGCTTGGGCATCAGCGCCTGGGCTTCGGACAGGAAGCGGTTGCAGAGCCGCTCCTGCACGTGATAGAGGGCCTCCACCTGGGGCCGGAAGGTCGCGTATTGCTCGTCGTACGTGACAACGGCGGGCCCGCTGATAATGAGCGGGGTGCGCGCTTCATCAATGAGGATCGAGTCCACCTCGTCCACGATGGCGAAGTAGTGGCCGCGCTGGACCTGCTCCTCCTTGCGGGAGGCCATGCCGTTGTCGCGGAGGTAATCGAAGCCAAACTCGGCGTTGGTGCCGTAGGTGATATCGCAGTTGTATTGCTCGCGCCGGACGCGAGGCGGCTGGTCATGCAGGATGCAGCCGACGGTCAGGCCCAGGAACTTATAGACCGCGCCCATCCATTCGCTGTCGCGCGCGGCCAGGTAATCGTTGACCGTGACGACGTGGACGCCGCGCCCGCTCAGGGCATTAAGATAGACCGGGAGCGTGGCGACCAGAGTCTTGCCCTCGCCCGTGGCCATTTCCGAAATGCGGCCCGAATGCAGCGCATAGCCGCCGATCAACTGAACGTCGAACGGGACCATTTCCCACTTTAAGGGATGCTCGCGGACCATGATTTCCGTCCCGCACAGGCGGCGGCAGGCGGCCTTTACGACCGCGAAAGCCTCGGGCAGGATTTCGTCCAACCGCTTAGCGAGAGCCTCCTTGTCCTCGATCTTGGAGAATTCCTCCTTCCAGGTGGCGGTTTTCTGGCGCAAAACGTCGTCCGAGACGCCTTGCAGCTCAGCTTCGAACGCGTTAATCCTGGCGACCAAGGGGCGCAACCGCTTCACTTCGCGGTCATTCTTGGAGCCGATGAACTTCTTTACGATGAACCCAATCATGGACTTTGAATACCATTAGACGCTATTGGAACAACGGCAGGGCGTCAAAGACATTAAAAAGGACCGTATTATTGGCGGTGTCAGGCCGGGCCAGCCTCGGGCTTAACCGTTTCCTACTGGCCTCCAGGCTTCGACCCTGCAGGTCAAGCCCGGGCGTTATTGCGCCGCCCGGGCGGGAAGGAGCGGACAAAATAGCCGGTGCAGCCTAACATCCAGGCGGGGCGGCGCCGGAAGTGCGGTTAGGGGTATTCTCCGAACGCGACACCGGCGCTCGCTATTTGGCCGGAATGCGGTAGTATAGCTGAGGCTAATTGCCGCAATAAGCAAACGAAAGGAAATGGCATGAAGAATGGATCAATGATCACAGGAACGGTTGTAGCCGTCGCACTCGGTGCGGGGCTTGCAGTGTCGGCGCTTCGGGGCGCCGAAGGGGATGCCGGGGGGAAGACCGAGACCATCAAAGGTGAGGTGGTGGACCTTATGTGCTACCTCGACCACGGCGCCAAGGGAGAAAAGCACAAGGGCTGCGCCGCCAAGTGCATCAAGAGCGGCGGCCCGGTGGGCCTTCTGACCGCCGCCGACCAGGTGTACCTGGTGATTGGCGACCACAAGCCTATGAATGATGAGCTGGCGGACAAAGCGGCCCAGACCGTTACGCTGAAGGGCAAAGTGGTGGAGCGGAACGGCATGAAGATGATCGAGAACGCAGAACTGCAGGAATAGGCAGGTCCCGGAGTGCGCCGTCCTGGCGCTTGGGTGCAGCAGAGCTGCAACGAACGCCTGACGGCGCGGCAGATACGGCGTGATCCAGCGCAGGAGCCCGTTGAGCGTGGAAACTGCGAGGGTGCAGGTGAGCAACCAGGGGGGAATACCGTGGACCAGCCGGAGTACGTTCATGTCGTCATCAACCACTTCCCACTGGTTGGGCTTATGGTGGCGATGCTGGCCGTGATCGCCGTGCTGGCGACCCAGAACCGCACCGCAATCCTGATTGGCCTTGCGCTGGTCGGGTTGTTGGCGCTTTCCGCCTGGCCGGTCTATTACTTTGGTCAGGCGGGGTAGCTAAGCCGTAACAATTCAATCCAACCACAGATGGACACAGATGAACACAGATAAGAGGCGCCCTGAACCGCACTTTTCCACGGCGGGAATCCGTTCACTGAACAGTGACCGGGAGCGCAGCAACCTGACACTGAAGCCCGGCCTGTGGCATCTGTGTTAATCTGTGTCTATCTGTGGTTTTAATCTGCATAGATACGGCTAAGCACTTGGACATTACCGGAAACGCCAGCAATCTCGGAAGGGTAATTGACCGACCGTTCGGAAGCTGGGTAAGTGGAGGGGTTTAACCCTACCCGGGGCATTTTCGTTTTGCCTGAGCCTTATCGTTTTGGCTTGCTGGGCTGGCGGCTAATGCTATCCTAGTAATGTATATGGCTAGGATATTCGAGCTCAAACGCAAATCCACCTTGGCCCTGCGCCAGCGTAAACAAGCCCTCCTCCGTCAACTGCGCCTGCCCGCCGGCGTCTTGCGCGCCTCGTACGTCGAACAATTCCTCACTTGCGGCAAGCCCGCCTGCGCCTGTCACCAGGGACAAAAGCACGGCCCCTACTACTATCTGACCCTCTGCCTGGCTGCCGGCCGTATCCGTAAGTTCCTGCTCCAAGAGCCCCATCAGCAGGAGCAGGCCCGCGCTGGCACCGCCGCCTACGCTCAGTTTATGGAAGGGGTGGAGGAAGTCTCGCAAATCAACGCCGAACTGCTCCGCCGCGGTGATCCCCTTCAGGTGCGGTGAACCGGCTGGCCCAATTTCTCCAATTACACCCAGAAGGTCTTTGCCCTCGAAAGACTGTTGCGCAGCGTGCGCGATGGCCGCTCCGACCCGGCGATTCCAATTCTCTCGGTGATCCTGTGCCTGGTCCTGGGGATCGTCGCGTGCATCTCCAGTTACCTGGACTCATACATTCGTACGATTGTCGCCGCTTCACCGTGCTGCTAGTATTCCCTTCGTGTGAGCACCGTAATGGCCCAGAAGAAGCCTATCGAAGTCGCCTTGGTTGAGGATCGGGAGGACATTCGCGCCCAGCTCGCGCACACGATCGGGCGCAGCCCTTCCCTGCACCTGATGCGGGCCTATGCCGACAGCGAGTCCGCGCTCGCTGACCTGCCCTCGCGGAATCCTGATGTTGTCCTCATGGACATTAACCTGCCCGGTTTGGACGGCATCGAGTGCGTCCGCCAGTTGAAAACCAGCATGCCGGAGGCACAATTCGTGATGCTCACAGTTTATGAGGACGGAAGCCGGCTGTTCCAGTCTCTCATGGCAGGAGCTAGCGGTTACCTGCTGAAGCGAACGTCGCCGGAGAAGCTCCGGGCCGCCATTCAGGAAGTGCATCAGGGGGGCGTCCCCATGACGCCGGAGATGGCGCGGCGGGTGATACGGCACTTTCAGGACACGACGCAACCGGCCCCGGAACTCCAATGGCTGACGCCGCGCGAGGGGGAGGTTTTGCAGCAGCTTGCCAAAGGTTATCGGTACAAGGAGATTGAGGATAACTTGAACATGAGTACGGGCACCCTGCGCACCTATGTAGCCAGCATCTACAAGAAACTCCACGTCCACTCCCGCACGGAGGCTGTGGTCAAGTACCTGAATACCTGACCACGCGGTTCTCCTCCTAACTAACAGAAGCTGCAAACCCAAACCTCGTGATCCTTGCTCTCATTGCCGTTCTCTGCGGCCTCTGCCTGATTCCGGCTGCGGCATCCCCCCCTTCCGGCTATTACCAGGTGTGGGGTGATGACTTCAGCGGCAGTTCGCTCGATACCACCAAGTGGGATTACTGGGAGAATAATGAAACCTGGGGCAAGGCGTACAACACCGCCAGCGCCGTTTCCGTCAGCAATGGCCACATGGTGATTACGACCTCCACTTCGGGCGGCACGACGTACACCGCCATGGTGGCCTCCGACTATCATTTCCGCCCTCGCTACGGCTATTACGAGGCGAGCATCAAATGGGGCGACTACAGCGGCATGTGGTCGGCCTTTTGGCTGCGCTCGCCTACCATGGGGACTTACCTGGATGACTCGTTCGTCTCGGGCGCCGAATTGGACGTGTGCGAACATCGTTACGTAGGCATCTACGGCACTAATATCGCCAATATCGTCTCCGACAACATTCACTGGAACGGCTACGGTTCGCAGGAACAAAGCAGCGGCAGCCCCAACGTGGGCACCGGACTCGCCACCGGCTTTCACACCTACTCGCTGTTGTGGACCTTGAACTCGTATGTCTTCGGCATTGACGGCTCCACCGCCTGGAACGGGAGTTCGGTGACGCCGCCGTTCGGCAGCGACGCGTATGTAATCTTAAGCAGCCAGGTGGACGACGGCACCGACGTGGGCGTGCCGCCCTGGGCGGGTTACATACCTTCCGGCGGCTATCCCACCGGCACGAACCAATTGATCGTGGATTACTTTTACTATTATGCGCCAACCAATGTGCTGTTCTGGTCCGGCACGAACTCAGCCTATTGGACCAACTCCGCCAACTGGGTGGCTGGCATGTCGCCGCTCGCGACGAGCGATCTGACCTTCTCGTACTTGATGGCCACTCCCAGCAGCATCCTGGGCAGCAACTACACCGTTGACGGGTTGATTTTCCTGGGCATGACCAACAGCCCCACGATCGGCGGCACCAATACCTTGACCTTGGGGGCTGGGGGCATTGACATGGTGGCGACGGACCAAAACGTCGCCCTCAACGCCCCCATCAGCCTGGGAGCGAACCAAACCTGGACGGTGGGCCGCAATAACCCGGGCAATGTCCTTGCCCTGAACGGGAGCCTGGCGGGAACAACGACGCTAACCAAGGCTGGTTACGGCACCTTGATCCTGAACGGGACGAACAGCTTTACCGGCGTGCTGAACGTGGACACAGGCAGTAGCAGCACGAACGACGGCGTGCTGCTGATCACCCGCTCCGAGGCCGTCGCCAACGCTGCCTCGCCCATCTCCATTCGCAATACCGGCACGGGGCTATCAACCCTGCAATTGTCCAACAGCGTGACTGTCCTCCAAACGATCAGTCTGGCCGGGCGCAACACCAACGTCGCTGCCATCGAAGTGGTTTCGGGCGCCGGCAACACGCTCGTCGGCGGATTGACCCTGGCGGGCGGCGGCTCGAACTATCTTGTTCAGTGTGACGCCGGCACGCTCGACGTGCCCGGAACGATTTCCGCGGGCTCCACTGCTACTGGCGCGCGCGCCCTCACCTTGCAGGGCGCTGGCAACTTTTCCATTTCAGGCTCCATCCAAAACGGCAGCGCCGCGCCGCTCAGCCTCGTCAAAACCAACCAGGGCAGCTTGACTCTCTCAGGCGCCAACACTTTCACCGGTACCACCACCAATTGGGCCGGCAACCTGTTCATCAATGGCTCGCTCGCCGGCCCACTGGTGTTCAACGGGAGCATCCTCGCCGGCACCGGGCTTGTGACGGGTGACACCTCGGTTCAAGGCGGTGAGATCTCTCCCGGCAGCGCGGTCGCCAACTCCATCGGCACGCTGTCCTTCGGCGGCAATCTCATGCTTGGGCCTCGCGTCCTTGCGGTCATGGAAATCAATGCCGCGCCGCAAACCAATGACCAACTCAAGGTGGCGGGCAGATTGACCTTTGGAGGATCGTTATATGTGGGCAACCTGGCTGGGACATTGACGTCCGGCCAGACATTCCAGCTCTTCAATGCTGGCGGCTATGCGGGCAGCTTTCCCACCGCGACCCTGCCAACGCTGGCTGCAGGGCTGGTCTGGGATACCTCGCGCATGGCACTCGACGGCACCATCAGCGTTGCCACTCTCCCGTTGGCGACGATTTCTCCTGTCACCACGAATGCCGAGTGCGCCAGCACTATTCTTTTGACCGGGCTGGCAGGGGGCACACCTCCCTTCACCTATCAATGGTTCGATACCCAGACCAACGCTATTGCTGGTGCGACCAACGCCGCGCTCACTCTGTCCAGCGTGCGGAGCGCTCAGGCCGGCAACTATACCCTGCTCGTGGCAAACAACGTGGGTAACGCCTCGGCTATCGCCAGCGTCACGGTTACGGACACCACGCCGCCGGTCATCTCCCTTAATGGCCCCAACCCCATGACCGTGGAGTGCCATTCCACCATCGTTGACCCTGGCGCAACCGCTCTTGATGCTTGCGCCGGACCCGTCGCCGTCGTGACTACCGGCAGCGTCAATCCCAACGTCGCTGGCACCTATACGCTGACCTACACCGCCAACGACGGCAACGGGAACATCGCCAGCACCAACCGCACGGTGAACGTCGTGGATACGACGGCAACGCTCTCCATAACCGAGCTCGGCGGCGGCCAGTTGCAATTGAATTGGAACTCCGGGACGCTGCAGGGTGCGACCAATGCCTCCGGCCCTTACGACGACATCCTAGGCGCCGCTGCGCCCTATATAATCCCTGGGACCAACGCGCAGCAGTATTATCGCCTAAGATAAACCTTCCTTCGTAGCGGCGTCTCGTCAGAGCGCTGTTACGTGTCCCGAACCGGTATCAAACGCGGGCCAAGGCGATCCAATTGGTCTGGCCGAACCGGGACTTGAACTTCTCGGCGAGGGTTTCCGCCGCGGCCTGCCCCGGCACGACGGCAAAAGTGGTCGAGCCGCTGCCGGTCATCAACGTAGCTGCTGCCCCGTTGGCACGGAGGAATTCCTGGAACAATGCCAGCAGCGGGTACTTGTGCAGCGCTGGAGCTTCGAGCGAGTTGTAGAATTCTTTGCCGGCGGCATGGAGGTCGCCCGCCTGGAGGAGGGACACGAGTTTGCGCGCGCGGCCGGAACGGCCATTGAGCGCGTCGGGAAAGAACGCGAGATGCTGATAGGCCCAGGACGTGGCGATGCCGAACCCGGGATGGATCAGCAGAAACACCGTCCCCTTCAGGCCGGGAAAGAAATCAAGCTGCTGAACCTGCTCGCCGCGCCCGGTGGCCAGCGCCGGTTTGCTTTGGAGGAAGAACGGAACGTCGGACCCCAGGAAGGCGGCGATGAGCTGGAGCTTGTCCGGCGCCAGCGGCTGGCCGAAGAGTTCGTTCAACCCGAGCAGCGTGACAGCGGCATTGGCGCTGCCGCCACCCAGCCCGGCCGCCAGCGGGAGCTTCTTCTCCAGATGCATGCGCACGCCCTCTTTGATCTTTGCCGCGCGCAGAAACAGCTCCGCCGCGCGGTAGGCGAGGTTCCGCGGGTCGGTTGGGAGGCTGGGTTCGCTGCACGTTAGTTGAATGCCCGACCCCGCACGGGTGAAAGACAGCCCGTCGAACACCGCCACCGGGTGGATCACTGTTTCAAGCTCGTGAAAGCCGTCCGCCCGCTTGCAGAGGATATTCAGCAGCAGGTTGACCTTGCACCCTGATTGCTTTTCCAACGTCATGGGAGTTCCTTTGCCATAAAGGGCGGCAGAAAAAAAGCGCCAACACGCGAGTGTTGGCGCTCCACCAAGAACAAACGGATGAACTCAATGCAGGTCGAATACCTTGAAACTGCTGCCCGGTGACCATGGCGCCACGTCGCCGCCGCTGAAGCCGAGGTTCACGTCGGTCGAAAACATCGAATCGGCAATCAGGCCAGGCTTGTAGCTGTCCGGATGCAGATACCAGTCGTTGGGATTGACATAGCTGGTCCAAACTGGCTCGTAAGGCGGCAGCGGAAACGTCACGATCTCAAAGGCGCCCACGCCCGTCCGCGCCACGGATTTGCAGAAGCCCTTGATGAAGCCTTCGGCGTAATGGTGGCCGGGTGTTTCGAACAGCGCGGTCTGCTCCATAGATCGCTGGATCTCTCCCAGACGGGCGAACTCCATTGAGTCTTTCACCCCGCGTCCGAGTTTGGTTTGCGCAGCCGTGCAGCCGCTGGCGAGGACGCCGACGAGGGTTATAGCACCGAGGGAAGGAACTAAGTTACGCATACAGTATCGTTTCTTAAACCCAGCTTAGCGCCGTCCCGAAACTTGTAAAGGGGGATTTTGAAACTTTTTAAAGTGGCGGGCGAGTGACCACCACTCGCCCGCCACGCATTCACCTCAGTTGGCGTCCTTGAACCAGCCGCCAGTAAGATCAACCCCGCCCCGCGCGTTTGCTTGCGGTGGTGGGAACGCCTCCCTGCTAAGGCTTGACTCCTCTCGCCCCTCGGCTCAGACTCGTGCCATGAAACGTCGCCTCTTCCTCAAATCCATGGCCTTCACCGGCACCGCTGGACTGATCCTTCCCCGCACGACGCTCTTCGGCGCCGACGCGCCCAGCAACAAGCTCAACGTCGCCCTCCTCGGCACCTGGGGCCGCGGCGAAGCCCACTTCGACGGCCTTGCCAAGGAAAACGTCGTCGCCCTGTGCGACGTCAACGAGAAGCACCTGGCCTTTGCCGCCCTGCGGTTTCCCCAGGCCAAGCACTACGTTGACTGGCGCAAGTGCTTGGATCAGAAGGACCTGGACGCCGTGGTCTGCTGCACCGCCGATCACACCCACGCCTTTGTCGCCAACTGGGCCATGAACCGCGGCAAACACATCTACTGCGAGAAGCCCCTGGCCAACTGCGTCGAGGAAGCCCGCGTTGTGCGCGCCAACTATCTGAAGAACAAGGCCAAGCTCGCCACCCAGGTCGGCACCCAGCGCCACGCCTTCGAGAACTTCAACCGCGTCCGCGAACTGGTCAGCGACGGCGCCATTGGCGAGCTCACCGACGTCTGCGCCTGGGGCGACCGCCAGTATCGCAAGCCCGGCTATCTCCCCGCCGCCGGGGACCCGCCCGCCGATTTCCACTGGGACCTCTGGCTTGGCCCGTCACCCGAGCACCCCTGGAATCCGGGTTATTTCGCCGGCTCATCCGGCATGAACTGCCTTTCCTGGAACATGTATTGGGATTTCGGCAGCGGCCAGGTAGGCGACATGGGCAGCCACACCATGGACCTCGCATGGAACGCCATTGATGCCGGCATCCCCACCTCCGCCGAAGGCAAAGGCGACCCCTTCAACCCGGAGGTTACGCCCGTTAAACTGGAGACGCACTTTGACCTTCCCGCCAACGACTGGCGCTCGGCCATCCGCTGCTCATGGTATCAGGGCGGTGCCATGCCCGAGAACCCGGCCCGGTATGTGGATCTCAAGCGCATTGATCACGGCGCCATGTTCGAGGGCAGCAAAGGCGTGATCGTCGCCGACTTCACCACGCGCCTCCTCATCCCGCGCGGCAACCAACTCGACATGACCTACTATCATCCCCGCGCCAAGGTCGACCTCGTCCCGCCGTTGGGCGACTTCCAGAAGCAATGGGTCAACGCCTGCAAGGGCGACCTCAAGACCTCATGCGACTTCGACTACGGCAGCAAGCTCATCGAAATGATGCTCCTGGGCCTGGTGGCCTACCGTGTCGGCAAGAAGGTCAAGTACAACGGTGCTGCCGGGCAGACCGATGACCCGCAAGCCAACGAACTGCTTCGGCGCACCTACCGGCCAGGGTGGACTTTGAATGGATAAAGAACACGTCTAACTTCCTCGATCCCGGCTCGCCGGCTCGCCCGCTTTCCTGAGGCACTACAGCTAACGCGGCTTCGTGCTGGTTATGGCGCTTGCCTCCTTTCACGTGCTGTTGCCCGTTGCCAGTAATGGTGCTGCGTTCATGCTCGTCGTGCGCAAGCTAGCCGAAGGGCAATGCGAAATCGGGATTGCCCCCGCAGCATCGTCCGGCATCATTTCGACTGGCTGGCCAACTGTGACACAGCTTTTCCAGATCATCCACGAGGACCGCGAGCTGCTGGTCATCAACAAGCCCGCCGGATTGGTCTGCCATCCCACCAAGACCGACGAGTATTCCAGCCTGATCAGCCGGGTGCGACTGCACCTCGGGCCGAACTCACAGCCGCACCTGGTGAACCGGCTCGACCGCGAGACCAGCGGCGTCACGCTCGTGGCCAAGGATCTCGGGACCGCCCGCGAATTGGGGCGGCTGTGGGAAGGCCGGCAGGTCGAGAAGGACTACCTGGCCATCGTGCATGGGCATCCGCCAGACGCGCACGGGACTATTGATGCGCCGCTGGGCAGGGATGAACAAAGCCGCGTGGCCATCAAGGATTGCGTGAGAGCTGACGGAGCGGCCGCGAAGACGGAGTATGGGGTGGAACGACGGTTCACCCACGACCATCTACCGTTCGCCCTGCTGCTCGTGCGGCCCCTGACCGGTCGCAAACACCAGATCCGGATTCACCTGGCCCACCACGGGTACCCGATCCTGGGTGACAAGCTGTATGGGGGCGACGAGGACCTATATCTCGCCCTGGTGGAGGACCGCCTGACGCCCGAGCAACGCCGCCGGCTGATCCTGCCGCACCACGCCCTGCATGCGCGCGAGCTGCGCTTTGCCTGGCGCGGCCAGCCCCAAGCTTTCCGCGCGGAGCCCGAGCCTTGGTTGCTGAACTGGCTGGAGACTGCGGACGGCGAGCCAGGCAAAGAGCCGCCGTCACGCAGTAGTGCAATGGCATGAACCATTTGCCACGGGCGGCCCGCCGCTTCTCCGGTATTGCACAGCCGCGCAGCTTGATTCAGCTTCTGATTCAGTGGCAAGCAAAGACGGCCAATCTAGTGGACCCGCGGTGCCCGGAGTGTTAGCCAAGGGCGCGGCGGGGCTCGGCTCCGCTGGACCCTCGGAGAGCGGGCTGACTCCACTGCCGCAGCACTGGTGGGAAGGAGCTTGGTTCGTCGGCGCGCTTTTGATGGCAGTAACCTTTCTCGCCTATTTGCCCGTCTGGCGGGCGGGGTTCATCTGGGACGACGACACGCTCCTGTTGCGCAATTCCGGGATCCAGACGCCCGGCGCGCTGGCCGAGCTGTGGAAGCGCGACTTCCCCCTGGCCACGACGACGCTCTGGCTGGAATGGCGGCTGTGCGGGCTGAACCCGCTGGGCTACCATCTGGTCAACGTGTTGTTGCACGCGCTGAGCGCGGTGGCGCTTTGGCGGGTGCTGACGCGGCTGAGGATTCCCGGAGCGGTGATAGCGGCGGCCATCTTTGCGGTGCATCCGGTCAACGTCGAATCGGTAGCCTGGATCAGCGAGCGCAAGAACACCTTGTGCATGTTCTTCTTCCTAACAAGCCTGCTGCTCTACCTCCGCTCTGACGCCCCACAAGAAGGCTCCTCGCGCTCCGCGCTCGGCCCTCCACACCCCGTTCCCTCCCCGCTTTTCTACTGGCTGTCCGTAGCGGCATTTGCACTGGCTCTGCTGAGCAAGACAGCGGCCGCGCCGTTGCCGTTGGTATCGCTGGGGCTGGCCTGGTGGCAGCGCGGGCGGCTGGCGCCCAGGGACGTGTGGCGGACCGCCTCGTTCTTCGCGCTGGCCGCCCCGGCTAGCCTGACCTCACTGTGGTTTCAGTCGCACCAGGCAATTGGCGCCAGCCTGCTTGACGTGCGGAACGACAGCTTCTGGTCGCGCCTGGCGGGAGCAGGCTGGGCGGTCTGGTTCTACTTGTATAAGGCGGTGCTGCCGCTGAACCTGAGCTTCATCTATCCCCGCTGGCGGATTGAGGCCTCGCAGCCTTTGTCCTATGTGCCGGGACTGCTGCTCGTGGCGGCATTTCTCGTATGCTGGCGTTATCGGCGGGGCTGGGGAAAGGCCCTGCTGCTTGGCCTGGGCTACTTCGTGTTGATGCTGGTGCCTGTGCTGGGCTTCGCGAACATCTACTTCATGCGGTATTCGCTGGTCGCCGACCACTGGCAATACTTCGCCATCATCGGGCCCATCGCGCTTGCAGCCGCGGGCGTCACCCTGATGTGCGGGCTCGCTGGGCGCGGGCGGTCCTGGCTCTACCCAGCATTGGGCGGGGCGCTGGTGCTGGCGCTGGGTGTGCTGACCTGGAGGGAAGCCCTTACCTACACAAACCTCAAGACATTGTGGACGGAGACGGTGGCCCGGAATCCAGGCGCCGGCATCGCACATAACAATCTCGGCACCATTCTCCTGGCCGAAGGAAACGTGACCGAAGCCATGGCCCACTTCGAGAAGGCGGCGGCTATCGAACCTAACGCCGCCGACGTTCACAGCAATCTTGGAAGCGCCCTCCTCCAGCAGGGGCTGCTTGAAGCAGCCATCCGTCAGTTCCGGCAGGCGATCAGCATCCAGCCCGATTCGGCCCTGGCCCACAACAACCTTGGCAATGTGCTCTCCCGGCAAGGGCGCCTCGACGAGGCCATCATCCAACTGCAGAAGGCGGTGGAATTCCAGCCGGCCCTCGTCAGCGCCCGCTGCAATCTCGCCACTGCGCTCTTGGAGGCGGGGCGCGTGGACGAGGCCATGCAACATCTGCAGCGGGCGATCGAACTTCAACCCAATGTATCCGACGCCTACGTAAGCCTCGGCAGCGCCCTGCTCGCTAAAGGACAGGTGAATGAAGCCGTTGCCGATCTCAGGAAGGCGGTTGAGCTTCAACCCACTCTTGCCTCCACGCATTACAGTTTGGCCAATGCCCTTTTGCAGGACGGCCGTGTTGACGACGCCATTCTGCAGTTTCAGAAGGCCGTGGCTATAGAGCCGGGCTTCGCCCCCGCTCACAACGGCCTGGCGAACGCGCTCCTCCAAAAAGGGGATCTGGACGAGGCGCTCGCTCAATACCAAACGGCCCTGAGCCTCGACCCTCGTCTCGCCGAGGCTCATCTCAACCTTGCCAACCTTCTGCTTCAAAGGAATGAGCCCGATCAGGCCATCGCGCATTTCCAGGCAGCACTGAGACTCCGGCCCAATCTCGCCGCTGCGCACAGCAACCTCGCCAACGCGCTCTTCAGCAAGGGACGGGCGGATGAGGCAATTGCCCATTTCCAACAAGCGCTGAAACTTCAGCCTAACCTTGCAGAAGCCCACAACGGTCTGGCGAACGCGCTCTTGCAAAAAGGCCGGGTGGCGGAGGCGATAATGCACTACCAGGCGGCGGTGGCCGCGGTTCCCAATCACCCTTACCTCCTCAACAACCTGGCCTGGGTCCTGGCCACCTGCCCGGATGCCTCCATCCGCGACGGCGCCCGCGCCGTGCAATTGGCGCAGCAGGCCGAGCAGCTTTCCGGGGGCAAGGACCCCGCATTGCTTGGAACTCTGGCGGCAGCCTATGCTGAGACGGGGCAATTCACGAACGCTGTTGCGACTGCCCGAAGCGCCCTGGAGCTGGCCACCGCCCGAACGAACACGGCGCAGGTCGAGATGCTCCGCGGTCGCCTCAAGCTATACGAGTCAGGCTCCCCGTTCCGCGACACCGAGCTGACGCCCCGTGAAGCTCCCCCCCAACCCGGCACGGCAACACGCTAATGCTCAGTGGGCGTCGTCCGCGTCGTCCCTTTATAGTCGCGGTAGATGTGCTGCACGCTGTAGCCGTACCAGAAACCGCTGTAGAAGAACCGGAGCCGGTCCTTGAGGGGCACCTTGAGCCTGTTGCGGATCAGGGGGCTGTTGCGCGCGGCGAAAAGCCACAGCATCGAGAGTTGGCGATAGAACTTCTTGAGAGGCATTTTCGTCGGCAGCAGGGTGTGCATGCCGTCGTAGAAGCCATACGGGTCGGGGCAGCAGAACTCGGCGCGGTGCTTCTTCCACAGCTCGGTGCCGGGCGGGGGCGAGAAGACGGTGAAGGACATCTCGGCGGGGCCGACCGTGCCGATGGCCCGGCGGACCTTCAGGAAGTCCGCCTCCGTGAAATCCGGGTTGACCATGAGCGAGGCGTGCAGGCTGATGTCTAGCTCTTGGAGGATGGCGATGGCCTGGCGGTTGACGTCGGGCGTGACTGCCTTGTTGTAGTCGCGGAGGTTGTCCGGATCCATGGACTCCAGCCCCACGTAAATCATGGTGAGCCCCACCTCCTTCCAGAGCTTGAAGACATCCGGGTGCCTGGCAATGGTGTCGGAGCGCGCCCAACTGACGTAGCTTTTGCGCACGCCTCGTTCAAGGAGGAGCCGACCGATGGCTGCGGCCCGCTTGGCATCAATGAACATTTCGTCGTCCAGAAAATAGACGTGCTCTTCGGGGATGGCGAGGATCTCATTGACGGCATCTTCGGGCGTGCGCCGGACGTACTTGCCGCTCGCGAGGAAATGCACGACGCAGAACGAGCAGCGATGCGGGCATCCGACGCTGGTGCGAGCAGCCGCGGTACGTGGGAACAGGGTCGGGAGTCGCTCGCCGGGTTTGCCGTGCCAGATGCAGTAGTAGCGCGAGCGGTCAACGAGGTCCCTGCGGGCGGGCGGGACCTGGTCGAAGGGCGGTAGTTCGGGAGGCAAGGTGGCCGCCAGCTCGGCAAAGCGCGGAGAATTGGTGGGCAGGAAGGCGTCCGATTCCGGGAATGGGGCCTTCTTCTCCAGCCTGGGTATTAGCTCTCGCATCGTCGTGCCGCCCTCTCCCCGGATGACCAGGTCAATCGTGCCCGGCACGCGCAGGTCGTCCGGCGCGATGGTCGCATGCGTGCCGCCGACCACGATGGTCACTCCGGGCAGTTGCGACTTGGCCATCGCGGCGAGGCGCTTTACGGTGGCAGCTTCGTTGGAATAGGCGGTGAAGCCGATGAGGTCCGGCTTGAACTCCGCGAGCGACCGCAGGAAAGAACTATCCACGGACTTCTCCGAGGCCAAGTCCAGGATGCGCGTCTCGTGCGGGGCCGGGATGCCACCGGCGACGATCTCCAGGGCCAACGGTTCGAGGTGAAGAAACGCCTGGAGCCGGCGTGCGACCTCGAGTGTGATCGGGGGGCGGACGAGGAGGACTTTCATGGAAGGCCAGGCATCATTGCCGGAGCGGCTCGACGATGGTGATATCCGAAGCCAGTTTGGGAGTGAAGGTCTCGGGTGGGATGGAAGGGTTGATCACGGTGTTGGTGAAGTCGTTACGCAGGCTGGAACCGTCGGAGAATTTCATGGCGGTGACGGCTATGGCGAAGTCATTCGTGCGGAAGGCGATCATGATCTCGTTGATGAACTTGCGGGCGGCAGAGCTCTTGGGCTCAAGTGTCACCTGCAACATGGAGTTAGTCTCCGCGGCTGAGAGGAGGCGGAAGCGGCTTTCCATGTTGGCCCGATCGCGGGGGAAGCTGGCGTCGAGCAGCGCCAAAGCGTCCTTGAGCGGGCCGGGGGGCACGTCGGTGAGCGAGTATTTTTCGGCGCGCTTGAGCCGCGGATAGATGAGGAGAAGTTGGTCAGGCTGGCGCAGGGCGATTGTTTGGGGCGGTTGGCCCAGCTCCCAGCGGAACAGGCCGGGCACTTGTACCCAGACTTTGCCGGTGGCAACCAGCGGCTGAGTGAGGACCTTCAGGGCGCGGGTCTGAGTGAAGTCAGCCGTCCAGCTCAGAATGTTGGTTTGCGCGGCAAACCAACGGTCGAACATGGGATCGGAATCCGCCGCGTGAGAGACGGCTGCGGCCAGGCCCAGCGGAATCCAAAGCCGGCCCTGCAACGCGCCAAGCATGCGTGCGGTGAGCTCTGCGGGAAAGCAGGAATGAATATATGCCATTGAGCGCTATACTGGCGATTGTTGGGCCGCAGTTCAACCCGCTAATGATCGCAGCCGCCGACGTGAGGGCGTGGATGCCCAAAGGTCTCGCGGTGGGTGTTCAACGGGCGAGTGCTCTTCTGCTTGCCGCCGTCCACCAGGTGGGCAGCAGGAAAACGGAGATGAGCATATTGGCGCCGATGCCCACCGCGCACACCTTCCCCAGGCTGGCCATGCCGGGATAGCTGGACCAGGCTAACGAACCGAAGCCTGCCATGGCCGTGCCGCCGCACAGCAAGAGCGCCCGCCCGATCGAGCGCCGGACTGCGCTATGGTCCCCCGCGTGGCGGCGCAGGGCGAGTTGCATGAAAATGGTGTAGTCCACGCCCGTGCCCAAGATCAGGGGCAAGGCCATTAAGTTGAGCAGGTTCCAGGACCAGCCTGCCAGAGCCATGGTCGCCAGCAGACACACGCCGCTCATCAAAAGCACGGCGCCACCGAGGAGGATTTCGGTGGGGCGCCGGAAGGCAAACCAAAGCGAAGCCAGCACCAGCAACAGCATGGGCATGACCATCTGCCAGAGCTTTGCCTTCACCCGCTGAAGGGTGGTTGACCCAAGCAATTCCCAGCCGGAAAGATACGCATGATGCTGAGCCAACTCCGCAGACAAGCCGCCCAGGGCGGCAGTTTCCACTTTGTTGGTGGCGGGGTAGATGAGGCCCATTACCAGCCAATTCTCGGGGGTCCTGGCGACGAACTTCTTCAGCAGCCACTGGCTGACCTCGTTCGTGGGCCAGACCACGCCCGTGCTGGCCCCAGCCCGTCCCCACGTCCGGGCCAACTGTTCAGTCAGCACGAGGGCGTTCGTGTTGAAGCCTTCGCCCAAGGCCGCCTCGCGCAGCGTCGGCCCGAGTCGGCCCAAGGCCGCCGCGGTGGCGCGGTTCGCAACTTGGAACTCAGGGCGCGGCCACATCACACTGGGCAGCAAGTAGGAGCTGATCCAGTGGTTGGAGACCGCTTTGCCCAGCAAGCCCTCGGCGACGGTAAGGCGATCATAGACATCGCTTTCCCGGTGGCCGGAGACAATCAGCCAGAGGGGTTCCGAGCGTAGCCCCATCATCTCGGCTTTGATCTCGTCCAGCGCGGTTTCTGCCTCGCCGCGCTTTGGCTTGAGGGCATCACCGCTTCGATCCAGGCCAGGTCGGTGGAAGCAAAGCACGAGGCACGCCGCCAGAACAATCAGGCCGGTCAAGGTCAACGTCGGGCCGACACGCGCACGCCCTGGTGCCTCTGCCGCTACTGACGTGGGCGGATTGCCGGCGCTCCGGAGCTGCGGCGGGACAAAGAACGTCCACCAGGGCGGTGGGACATCGCCTGCCGGCGGTGTCCGGCGGCCCGGGAAAAGCGGCGGCAGGTAAATCATGACCATCACAAGCGCCGCGAGGCCGACGCCGATGGCCACCAGCGAGCCGAGCTGGCCCAGGCCGGGCAATCCTCCCAGGTTGAGGACCAGGAAAGCGCTCATCGTGGTAATGGCGGCCCACAGAATGCTGGGCGCAATGGCGCGGCGTATCTCCGGCACGGACAGTTCCGGGTGTGCGAGCGCTTCCTGATAGTGGACCACGGCATAATCCACCGCCAAACCCAGGAGCACGGCAGCGAATCCCATGCTCATCACGCTGATGGTGCCGAGGATCAGGCCGCCCAGAGCCAGCGTGGCTCCGAGGATCAGAGCCAGCAATGTCAGCAGCCACAACATGGGCATCCAGCGCCGATGCGTCAGCCAGAAAAGCAGGGCAATAATGGCTGACGTCCCGACCACCGAGCCGCTCATATCCTTCTGCATGCTCTCAGCTATTTCCCTCACGAACACGGGACGCCCGGTATAGTGAACCACGACGCCTTTCCAGTCCTCTTTTGACGGCCCGGCGTTCACATCAGCCACCACCGTGTGTATCGCGTCGAGCCAGGCCACGCAGGAGCGGTAGCTGGCCAGGTCCGTCGCGGCCTGCACATAGACGAGACGGAAGCTCCCTTCCGCCGAGGCAAACATCTGCTGTCCTTGGCCCATGGAGAACGCGCTGAAGTTGGTCATCCCCGGCATGTTCAGCAGGTCAAATGGGTCGAACGCGCGCCGGGCAACATCCATAGGCGACATTGAAGTAGCTAGGGTTTCTTTGGTCTGAGCCAGGAGGGGCTTGAGGCGGTCGGGAGCCAGCCGATTGGTCAGCACGGCGAAGTCTCTCGGCGGCTGACTGAGCCAGAGGCAGGCGAGCAGCTCCGCCATCTGCCCCGGATCATCCATCCAAGGCGGCTGCCACGAGACGCTGGCGACCAGATTTGTCGCCTGCCGCAACCGGGCGGCCAAATCCTTGGCAAGCCGCTCGGCCTTCTCCGCGTCCTGGGCGCGGAGGGTGATGATCAGCTCACGCGAGTTGGCGAAGTGTTGCTGGTAGAGTTTGAGGCCTTGCACCGTCGGCTCGTCGGGCGGCAGCAGGTTGAGGACATCCACGTCAAAGCGAAGGCGCCACAGGCCGGCGGCAATGGCCACGAGCAGCAAAGCCCACCACCAGCGTTTCAAGAACAGGCCCACACCTACGAGCCAGGAGCGCCGGCATGCCGCCGGCTCAGAGTGTCCGACCCGCCTAAGCCGGCAGCATGCCAGCGCTCCGGCGTGGCGGCTTTCCGTTCGGGCTGGCAAGTATTCAGGTTAGGCATGCAACTTAGGCACGTATCAGCGCCGGAAGATAGATGGCCATCACAGCCTGCGGCAACGGAAAACCACATTCTGCTTGCCGAGTCCAACAACAGCCAAGCATTCTCTGCCCCCATGTCATCACCGCCTTCGACAGCCGCGCCGCGCCGGTGGCCGCCCTGGGGCACGAAAGTCGCCGCCCTCATCGCGGCCACGGTGATCCTCGGCTGGGTTTTCGCCTGGGCGCAATCCAAGTCCTATCAGGCCGACAGGACGGCGGGATTTTGGCTGGGGCTGGTGCATGGGGCGGTCATGCCGGCGGCGCTGCCCTGTTTGCTGGCGGGAAAGGACGTGCCCATTTTTGCCTCCAACAACACGGGGCGCGGTTACAAGCTGGGCTACGTATTCGGCATCAATTGCAGTGGGATTGTTTTTTTTGGCCTCAGCTTCCGCCCGAACCAAGCGAAGGACAGCGCACGCGACAAGCCCCGCATGACCGATTAACCTACTGGAACTATGAAGCACAACTCAGCCGCTCAAACCGCGTTGATTCGCGGCCAGCCTTCGTGGCGTTTAGCCTGCGCGCAGGTCGAAGTGTTCGTCACGGAAATGGGAGGCCATCTGGGCCCGGTCACCTTCGATCGGCAGGGACGCAAACTTCAGCCCTACTCGATCGCGCCGTGGGCGGAGGAGCCGGTTGATCGTTCGCTGCCGCCGATTATCCGGGCCTTGCGCGGCGACTTCTTTTGCCTGCCGTTCGGCGGCAATGCCGCGCCGTTTTGCGGCGAGAAGCATCCCGTTCATGGGGAAACGGCCAACGCCCGGTGGCGGCTGGAGTCGCTGGAAACACGCGCCGGACGCGCCTGCCTGCACCTGAGCCTCAAGGCGAAGGCCCGGCCCGGGCGGGTGGACAAGAGGATTTGGCTGCTGGATGGGGAGAACATCGTCTATTCGCAGCACGTCGTGTCCGGGATGAGCGGCCCTATGAACCTGGGGCACCATGCGATGCTCAGGTTTCCCGATGTGCCGGGGAGCGGGCGCGTGTCCACCAGCCGGTTTGTATATGGGCAGGTGTTCCCGGAAGCGTTCGAGTTCCCGGAGAAGGGTGGCTACTCGTGGCTGAAATTGGGGGCAGAGTTCCGTTCCCTCGAAAAGGTCCCGACCCTGGACGGCCAGAGGGCTGACCTGACTCGCTACCCTGCCCGGCGGGGCTTCGAGGACCTGGTCATGCTGGTAAGCGACGTGAAGCAGCCCTTCGGCTGGACCGCCGTCGCCTTCCCACAAGAGGACTATGTGTGGTTCGCGCTCAAAGACCCCCGCATCCTGCGCGAGACGATCCTCTGGATTTCCAACGGCGGACGACACTATCCGCCCTGGAACAGCCGGCATGTCAATGTCATGGGCTTGGAGGAAGTGTGCTCTTATTTCCATCTAGGTCTGGCCGAGTCTGCGCGGCCCAATCACATATCCGCCAAAGGGCATCCCACTTGCGTCGCACTCAACCCTCGCAAGCCACTAATCGTGCCCTACATCATGGGCGTGGCCAGGATTCCGCGCGGGTTCGATCGCGTGGTTTCCATCCAGGCCTCCGCAAGCAACCGCGCCATCACCTTGGAATCGGCATCGGGCAAGAGCGCCAAGGCGGCGGTGCATCTCGACTTCCTGCTAGCCGGCGCGGGGTGGTAGAAGGGTGCCGCGCCAGCGGCCCTGGCTTGAAACGGGTCTCAGCTTAGCTTAGGTATGAGTAACGGGCACTCATGATGAGTATGAGCAGCGCAGGACACATTTTGGTGGCGGAAGACGACACGACGGATGCCTTCTTCTTGCAGCGGGCGTTCCGTCGCGCCGGCATCCCGGTCACGCTGCATTTCGTTCGCGACGGGCAGGAAGTCATAGATTAATTGCAGGGAACGGGGCCGTTTGGCGACCGCGCCGCATATCCCCAGCCGCAGTTGTTGCTGCTCGATCTGAGGATGCCGCGCTTGGATGGCTTCGACGTGTTGCGATGGATTCGGAAACGGCCCGACCTGGCCCACCTGCTGGTCGTCCTGTTCAGCTCCTCGGACGAACCGAGCGATATCAGCCGGGCCTATGACCTGGGGGCGAACTGGTATCTTGTTAAGCCGCACTCGATGGATGAGTTGACGGGTTTGATTGGGCGATTCAAGATGTTCTGGCTGGAGGGAAACCCTGACAGCTCACGCCAGGCCGCGTAAATGGTCCTGTCCCCATTCGCGGGGCTTCAGGTTGGAAGGTTGGCCGGTTGGCGGCGCGGCAGCATTTTCCTCTCGACAATCCGGGCTGACGGCACCAAGATGCCTGCATGGTTGCCGTCAATTCCACTATGTTGCCCCTGGGCACCCAGGCGCCGGACTTCAGGCTGCCGGACCCGAGCGGGATAATTGTCTCACTTGCCGACTTCAAGGGCGCGCCCGCACTGCTGGTCATCTTCATGTGCAATCACTGTCCGTACGTGAAGCACATCTGCGGTGGCCTGGCCAAGCTGGCGCGCGATTACCGGGCCAGGGACGTGGTCGTGGTGGGGATCAACTCGAACGATGTGGCGAGTTACCCCGCCGACAGCCCCGCCAAGATGGCCGAGGAGGCCGCGTCGGCTGGCTACGTGTTCCCGTACTTGTATGATGAGACCCAGGCCGTCGCGAAGGCGTATCGGGCGGCTTGCACACCGGACTTCTACCTGTTCGACAAAGACCAGCGCCTGGTCTATCGCGGCCAATTCGATGACAGCCGGCCAGGTAATGGCATTGCGGTGACCGGGAAAGATCTGCGGGCAGCGATTGACGCCGTGCTCGCCGGGAAGGCCATATCCCCGAATCAGAAAGCCAGCATCGGCTGCAACATCAAGTGGAAGCCTGGCAGCGAGCCGGAGTACTTTTGAAGGTAGAAGGCGGAGCGAAGTTCCGCTGGGAGAGCGGAGGAAAAGACCCCGTCACTTCTTAGGCAGCTTGCGGTCCGCCGCCTCGCAGAGGACGTGGAAGAGCAGTTTCTGCCCTTCCTGAATCCGCGCCGTAGAGGCGCCTGGGACCAGCAGATCGAGTGTCGCCACGCCTTTGGTCAAGCCGCCGTCGCGGCCCAGGAAGCAAAGGCTCTTCATCTTCTTGCGGTTGGCTTCTTCGAGCGCGCGCAGCACATTTCGTGACTTCCCGCTGGTGGTAAAGGCGATGAGCAGGTCGCCGCGCTCCCCCAGGCCCCAGACCTGCCGGGCGAAGATTTCATCGGAATGGTAGTCGTTGCACACAGCAGTCATGAATTCGCCGTTCGCGGTAAGCGAGATTGCAGGGTAGGGCCGCCGGTCTTCGCGGTAGCGGCAGAGGAACTCGGTGGCCATGTGGGTCGCGTCCGAAGCACTGCCGCCGTTGCCGCAAACCAGCAGCTTGTGGCCGGAAGTGAGACAATGCACCACCAATTCCACCGCCCGGTTCAGGGGTTTCTCCAGGGCACCCAGCGCGCGAGTGGCGGCGACTGCATCTTCGATAGTCGTTTGAAGCAACGTCATGTCAAGAGCGTAGGCGGGGCGTGCAGAAAATGGAACTCGAAACTGCCGGCCTGGTTGCTGCTGGACAGGTTTGAGGAAGCCTCGCGTCCCGGCGGGTTCGCGGGCATGTGCCTCCAGAGCGGAGGTTACTTGAGGGTCACGGTCGCGCTAGCCAGTTTGGCCAAATCCACGTTGCCGGGTTGCTCCGTCTGATTCACGGCGACCTGGCTGCTGCGCGGGTCGCGATAACGCCAGACCTCGGAATGGCCATCAGCGAAGTTGAGGGTGAAGCTATAGTTATGGCGGTGCGCGGAGTTGGCGGGGAAGTCGAACCAGACCTGCGCCTGTGGGTCGGTAACGAAGAAGCCGTCATTGATACTGCGTTCATCCTCGTCCACCAGCACCCACAGTTGCGAGGGCCGCGGGATGTCGGAATACGCGGAATAGAAAGGGACGTAGGCGCCGGCGGTGGAGGGTATCACCCCAACGCTCGGATCGCGCGCACCCATGAAGCAGTTCATGGAGTAGCTCCGCACGGTCGGCGTAACCGTGCCATTGATCACAACCCCCTGGTCGGCTGGACAATGATAGATGGCGACGCTTTGGTTGTAGTTATACAACTTGCCTTGCCGGATCAGGTCCGCATTGCCGGCTTGAGCGGCTACGGTCATGTCCCCCTGCACCCAGACGTCCGGATTGTTGACCGGATAAGACTCCGCCAAGTAGTCGCTATTGTCGTCCTTGTACATCACCCAGGCATAGCCAAGCTGGCGGAGGTTGGAGAGACAGGTGGTGCGCTGTGCCTTGATCTTAGCTTTGCCTAAGACCGGCAATAAAAGGGCGGCCAGCGTCGCGATGGTGGCCACGACGGCCAGCAACTCGAGGATAGTAAAGCCTCGGTGCCTGTCTGCCTGAGGCGAATGCATGTTCGCTAGTGCCACGGTCTTTGCCGTATTACGCAGTCAAATGTAATCGCCTCCCCCCGCCCTATGCAAGAACTTTCTTATGCTTTTTTTGCCCGCAGGCCGGGGTCTGAGCCCCAATCAGAATCAGGGCTTTAGCCCCTGCCTCAGGCCCAGCCCAGTAACCGTCCCCCAACATGGGTGAGAAAGGCCAGCCCCCAGGCCAGCACCCCCATGTATAACCATTGGAATAACGGCCACTTCCAGGTATTAGTCTCGCGCCGCACGATGGCGACGGTGCTCACGCACTGCAAGGCGAACACGTAGAACACCATCAGCGTGATCGCGGTTAAAGGGGTATAGACGGGGGTGCCGTCGGGCCTTCTTTGGGCTTTCAGGGTCTGCGCCAGGCTGGTCATGCCGGAGGACCCGGTGTCGCTCTTCCCGAGGTTATAGACGGCCGACATGGTGCTGACAAAGACTTCGCGGGCGGCGAAGGAGGCAACGATGCCTATGCCCATCTTCCAATCGAAGCCGAGCGGGGCGATGGCCGGTTCAATGAGCCGGCCAAGGCGCCCGGCGAAGCTCTGGCGCAGGCTCTCCCCGGCGGCCTGGTCGTCGAACGCCTGCAGTTGGGCGCGGATGGCAGCCGCCTGCTCGGGACTCGACGCCTTGGCGGTCAAAGCCAGGAGGCGCGCGCGCCCGGTGGTTGCGGCCTTCTGCGTTCCCGCTACGTGTGGATAAGTGGCGAGGAACCAGAGCAGGATGTTGATGCCCAGGATGACCGTCCCCGCCCGTCGCAGGAAGAGCTTGGACCGGTCCCACATGTGCCGCAGGACAACCCGCAGCAGGGGCCGTTTATAGGGCGGCAGCTCCATGATGAGCATGGGCGTTTCGCCCTTGAGCAGGGTCTTCTTGAACAGCCATGCCATGAGCAGCGCGACGATGATGCCCAGCAAATACATGGCCAGCATCGTCAGGCCGGGCAGCTTGAGGAAACCGAGCACCGCCAGGTTGGGAATGCACGCCGCAATGAGCAGCGTATAAACGGGCAAGCGGGCCGAGCAGCTCATTAGCGGCGCCACCAGGATGGTCACCAGGCGGTCCTTCGGGCTCTCGATGGTGCGCGTGGCCATAATCCCCGGGATGGCACAGGCGAAGGAACTCAGCATCGGAATGAAGCTCTTGCCGTGCAGGCCGACCTTGCTCATCAGCCGATCCATGAGGAACGCCGCGCGCGCCATGTAGCCTGTGTCTTCGAGGAAGCCGATAAACAGGAACAGCAGCAGGATTTGCGGCAGAAACACCACCACCGCCCCCACACCGGCAATGACCCCGTCCACCAGCAGGCTGTTCAAATCGCCCGGTGGGATCAGGCTGCCGACGATGTGGCCGAGCCAGTCCACCCCGGCTTCCAGGGCATCCATCGGGATGCGGGCGAAGGTGAAGATGCTCTGGAACATCACGGTCATGATGGCCAGGAAGATGAGCGTCCCCCAGACCTTATGGGTGAGGACACGGTCCAATCTGTCGCTGAAATTCTCGCCCGGCGGCGCCAGCTCGGTGGTAACGGCGCGCTGGATCTCGGCCACGGCAAGGTAGCGCCTTTCAATGGTGGCGCCGCGCCAGTCAATCCCTGCGGCGTCCAGGTGGTGGCGTGCGGCGGACACGGCCTCCTGGATGGGCGCGGCGTAATAGTCCAGGCTGGAGGACAACGCCTTCTCATTGCCGAGAATCAGGAGCGCCTCCGCGCTCGCCTGGGCACGCCGTTCGCGAAAAGTCTGGGCCAGCAGCCTTGCAATGCCGTCGGCCTCCGCCTGGAGCGGCGCAGGCAACTCCGAGAACTGGCGGGATTCCGCTCGGCGCGGCGTCTGGAGCGACGCGAGAATCGCCTGGCGGAGTTCGGGCAGCCCCTTCCCGGTGCTGGCAACCAACGGCTGCACGGGCACCTCCAGTTCTTCGGCCAGTTTCGCGGCGTCAATCTGGTGCCCGTTGGCCTCCGCCACGTCCACCATGTTCAGGGCGATGACGGTTGGATACCCCAGCTCGATCACTTGGCTGGCGTAGTAGAGGTTGCGCTGCAGGTTCGAGGCATCCACCACCACTACGATCGCTGACGGGGCGGGCAGCTCGGGAAGGCGGTTGAGCAGCACGTCGCGGGAGATCTGCTCGTCTATGGACTGCGGGCTCAGGCTGTAGGTGCCGGGCAAATCCAGCACGCGCACATTCGCTCCGGCAGGCGCCCCCAGCAACCGGCCTTCCTTGCGCTCCACCGTCACTCCGGCGTAGTTGCCCACCTTGGCGCGCAGGCCGGTCAGGGCGTTGAAAAGCGTTGTCTTGCCGGAGTTCGGATTGCCGGTCAGCACCACGTAGGGTGCGACGGCAGTGCGTGATGGCTGCGGAGGACGGCTGGCGGAGCCGGGGCCAGCCGAGCCGACCGGCGCCACCCCGCTTGGCAAGACCGTCTGCTCCGGCGAGCTGGAGGACACACTGCTCATCCGCGCCCCCGCCTAGGCATTGGGCTGCACCAGGATCTGCTCCGCTTCGTGCTTCCGCAAAGTCAGATGGTAGCCTCGCACCTTGATTTCCACCGGGTCGCCCAGCGGGGCGAAGCGCACCAACTCGACCGACGTACCGACGAGCAATCCCATCTCCATCAGTCGGGGGCGGCTCTCGGGAGGCAGCTTGATCTCGACAACGGTTGCCTTGGCGCCAAGGGCGACCGAAGTCAGGGGTTGAAGGACAGAAGGCATAGTCTGCTTGTTGCCCGCGCCCGTGCGGTTCAGGCCTCCTGAAGCGCTTCGGTTGAAGCTTCCACCATAATCGAGTCCGCCAGCCGCCCGGAGATAGCCAGCCGGGCGTTGCACACCTGGCAGATGTACGTGGACTGCCGGGCCAGCAGCTTGATCCACTGCTCCTCGCACAGCCCCAACTCCCGCAACCGGTTGGTCACATCAGGGGCGGTGGCGAGCCGTTTGATACACACGACAGCTCCCGCCTGGATACGGCTAAGGGGGCACACTTCCGTTCCGGCACACTGGCCCTCAATGACTTCGAACTCAGGCGTCGGCTTATGTTTCACTGCGGGAAAGCTATGGCAGTTGAGACTGAGTTGCAAGAGTCATTTTCCCCCTGGGCACCGCACACCGCGTAAGGCGCTGACAGACTCAGTGAGCAGGGCGGGAGGTTGGCCCGGGCAGGGCTTGCGACCCGTGTGAGGGTCTCCATTCTTGCTCTATCGGTCCTCTATTTTTCCTCTATTGTTCCTCTATTTCTCGCCTGTTTTCTGCACCCAACGCGGCCACTTCCTGGCCGGAACCAGCGCATTGGCCCGGAACATGCCCAACTCGTTCTCCTACCCATTCACCTGCTGCCGCACTTGGGTGAAGATCCGCGAGCCTTCCTAGGGTATTACCAAACGCTCATCCCCGCGCGACCTCTCCCCTGAAGAATCCAGCCTGGCCGCGCTACTTGCCGTCAGGTTTCAACTCGACTAACGGTGGGCCAAAGGCCGCCGACCATCCGGGGGGCTTCTCCCTGGTCTGCAAGCAGTCGCCGGAAGTTGACAGAAGTTTGATCGTTGCGGCTACTGCTTCATCCCGTCTTGGCTCGGGCCAGATGAGACTCATGTGCGGGAAGCCCGGGATGGCCGACAGCTGCTCAGCCACGACGTCGCAGCGCCTAAAGGTGATTTTCGCCCCAACCTCCATGCCCTCCAGGTCCTTGCGCGCGCCGTAGCGGGTCGTGCCGGTGCCCGAGTAGGTGACCTCCAGGTTGCCCCCGCCACGGTTCACCGCCTCACCACCGACCGTGTGATTGGTTAGCTCACTCACCACCAGCGCGCGCACCTCCGGGATGAGCAACAGCGGCGACGCGAGCGCCTTGTCCCACCTCAAGTGACTATGCCCCTCCAGCAACCAGGCGAGACTGCCCCATGCGGAATTCGTGCTGCCAAACATGCCTCGTGCGGTATCGCGCAATGCCGGATGGTTCGGGAATCTCCAAAAGGGCTCCAGGGCGTTCAACGCGGAGTCTTCCAACACGCGCGGATCGGCCTGCTGAATCCACACGGCGAACTCATCCAAGCCGCGCATATCGCCATGCCGGGCGCGGAGCATGGCCAAGGTCGCAATGCTGCCGGCATTTTGGGGATCAGCGGAACCAATGTTCTGTTTCCCCGCATAACCGTCCATCACCTTCCCCTGGAGCTCGGCCGCAATAGGCAAGAGCGGAGCGGCCTCCCACTTCTCCGAATTCAGCAGGAACCCAGCCGCATCGCTGACAGCAAACGAATTATAAGGCGGCGCGGAACCTTCCAGGGCCTCTGAACGTCTCACCAGAAGCTCCGTCACGCTGGGCCCGGTTTTGGCGCGCAAGGGCTCGCCAGCGAGCCCTGCCTGGTTGGGATTCCCATCCGCTGGCTTCACAGGACGCACGATATTCCCGAGCGCATCCCCCCATGCTGCGGCTCCCGCCTTATCGTCTGCGAGTCGTCTATACCAGCGCTCAGGCATTGGGAGTTCCCCGAACTCCTTCCAGTAGCCGCGCAGTCGCGCCGCCAGGACGGCGTTCGAGATCCCGGCGTACGTGCCTCGCGAGAGGCCAACTGCGTCATAGCTCGCGTTCATTAGCTGCACCAGGATATCTACCGTGGGCTGGCTGACCGGGTGAAGCGTTCGTCCGCGATGGAAGTCCCTCCCAAAGCTCACCGAGCGAGTCAAGCGATCAGCGCGGCCACTCCCCAGGCACTGCAATAGAGGCTCGATAGCCGCCGGACCCTCCTTTAGAAGCCCTTTGACGACCTGGTCGCTGTCCCAACCGGCGAGACCGCCCGGCTGCCCAAATTGCCGGACCGCCACCTCGTCCAGCTCGCTGATCAATGCGCTTATCCGCTCGGTCTGGTTGGTCAGCGCCGCGATATCTGCCTTGGTCGGGGCAGAGCTGCGCTCGAGTGCGCGCCGCTCCTGGTCCGTCAGCAGCTCAGGCAGCGGCGCCAGAAAAGTCAGGTAGTCCTGGTAATTCTCATTCCAACCAGAGTTGTAGCTGGGCGGACGCTTGAACCCACGGTGCGCGGCCTCGATCTCGATGATGGGACGGGCCGCAGTCAGCAGCCGGGCGCTGGCCAGCGCCAGCCCGTCATCGCCTCGCATGTGAGCGCACACGGCGCGGTCGAAGAGGCCCCATGCCCATTCGGAAGCCCAATCCAGGTACGGATCGGCGCCAGGAAGCTTGAAGTCCGCTACCCCCGACAGGTTCGTGGAGGAGAATTGTGCGGACGGTACTCCAAAATCTCGTTCTAGCACCCTTTGAAGGGTGGCCCATAATTCCCCGGCCAGCCTTGGCTCGCCCAGCCGTAGCACCAGGCAGGCCTTGAGCGGAAGACAAGTTTCGTGTGAAACCGTGAACGCCTCCGGCAGCGCACTGCGCCATCGCTGCGCCGCTCGCTGCACAGCAGCGCGCGCGTCCGACCGCCAATCGGCTCGCTCGCCTACCGTCACTGCCGGATACACCAGCCCGTTCCAGCACACCGCGAATCGCCGATCCCCGTCGCCAGGCAGGACCCACCCGCGAGTCTTCACCACGCCACCGTCACCACTCCAGGCGTTGCCGGTGCCGATCTCGATGTCCCGGTAATCGCAACCTCGCGGGTCCGCCATCCCGGCGTGGAAGAGAGCCGCGGTGGTACTCACGTAGTTGGTCGGGAGCGACGAGGAGGGCGCGGCCCAGGGGGTTGCCTGCTGGGGCGGCATTGGAAGTTCCTTCCCGCCAAACTTGGGAGAGGCCCTCCGCTCCGGAGTTGTGGTAATGCCTCCGATGCCAAGGAACGACTGGGCGGGCAACATGGCGGTGTTGGTTGAGCTGGCACCAGCGAGGCCCGAGGGCACGAGTGCGAGCGCGCAGGGAATCGCGACCAACCCCTCGAAGAACAGCCGCCTCGTTATTGCTCTCAAATGGCCTATGCTCATGCCCAGAATTCGCGCTTCAACGCTCCGCGCCTTGAGGGGCCGGAGCCGCCTTGGCCGATCCGCCGGAATGCTCCGGTCTAACGGTTCCGTCGGATAAAAGGACGTGGCCGTGGATGGGACATCGCGCCAGGACTTCATCGGGGTTGCGTTCGTCCACATTGGTTCCCGAGCGGACGAGGTAGCTCAGGTTGGCAGGCTGAAGGTTGCGGAAGCCGTTGGCCGGTCGTTTCGAGGTATCAGCCGGGCAAACGAGGAAACGCGCCGTGCTGAGTTCGTTGGACATCACCAGGAGATGGGCCACGGCATTGGCATCAAAGCCGTCGCTGCCGGAGACGCAGAGCTCCCGCGTTCCGCCGGCGTTGGTGCTGACGTTGAAGGGATATAGGTCGTCGTGGTCCACAGCCCAGGTCCGAAACGCCAGGCCAATCTGCTTCAGGTGGTTCACGCACTGGGCGCTGGCTTCATCGGGCACGGCGGATTGGCGAAGTGGGCGGGTGGTTTGGCCGAAACCGGCCAGCGCCCATCCGTTTTGCCCCGGCGTAAAGAGCGCATAGCCCTGCATCACAAACCGCTCGCCCTTGGCCTCGATCCGGAACGGACGCCAGCGGTCGGCTCCTTGCAGATTGGATAGCGGCTTCAGAAGCACGAAGGTCAGGGGGCGGCCTTGGTAGGCGCTCGCCCACACACCCGGGGCCTGGACTTCGATTCCCAGCTCGAACTCAACTGCGCAGGCCTGCTGCCCGTTTAACTCCAGGTCCAGCAGCTTGGTGCTGATTTGGCGCAAGCCAAAGAGCGTGATCTGCCCCTCGGATTGTGCCTGGATGCGTTGCTCCAAATGCCGCTTGAGCTCTTCCACTGAAGGACCGCCGATGCCCAGCACGCGCTCGGGCTCTCCGAGCGCGCGGCTGCGGTCGGCGCCCAGGAGAAGATTGCGTCCTGACTGCTCCTGTGCTTCGGCTAGCATGCGCGGCGCGTAGCCGCCAGGCAACGCCAACAGTAAGGCAAGGAGCGCTAACTGTCTGGGAGCCAAGCGGAAGCTGCTGCTCATAGTTCGCAGTGATCGCGCAACTTGCGGAAAGGGTCAATGACAAAGTGCAACGATGTCGTTCCCCAGCCTGCCGGGTTGGCGAGCAGTGTGCGGAGCGGCCAACCCCGCACTCAGCGACGGCCAAGGAAACGCCGCAGCCGGGCCATGGCTTCCTTGATATTCTCCATGCTGGTGGCATACGCGCACCGGACGAACCCTTCGCCGCAGGCGCCGAAGGCGGTCCCGGGCACAAGCGCCACCTTTTCCTCGCGCAGCAGCGCCAGGGCAAATTCCTTCGCCGGCAGGCCGAACCTCGCCACGCTCGGAAATGCATAGAAGGCCCCCAAGGGGCGGTGGCACTCAAGGCCCATGTCCGCGAACGCCGCCGCAATGAAGTTACGCCGCCGCCGGTATTCATTCACCATCTCGGCGATGTCCGACTCGGGCCGCGCCAAGGCTTCGAGGGCCGCTTTCTGGCTCAGGGACGAAGCGCACAGCATGGTGTATTGGTGGATCTTCATCATGGCTTCGATCAGTTCGGCGGGGCCGCACGCATAACCCAGGCGGAAGCCCGTCATGGCCCAGGCCTTGGAGAAGCCGTGCAGGAAGATGGTCCGCTCGCGCAGGCCTGGCAGGCTCACGATGCTCGTGTGCGGCGCGTCATAAGTCAGCTCGCCGTAAATCTCATCCGTGATGACGAGCAGGTCCCTTTCACAGGCGAAGGCGGCGATGTCCTCCAGCTCCGCCCGGCTCATCACCGCGCCGGTCGGGTTGTTCGGGAAGTTGAGCATCAGGACCTTGGTGCGCGGCGTCACCTGCGCCTCCAGCATCGCGCGGGTAAGGCGGAACCCGTCTTCCGGCCTCGTTTCAACCACCACCGGCACGCCGTGTGCAAAGAGGATCGTCGCGCGGTAGGATACATAGCACGGCTCGTGATAGAGCACCTCGTCGCCGGGATTGAGCAGCGCCCGCAGCGCCAAATCCAGCGCTTCGCTGACGCCCACCGTCACGAGCACTTCGTCTTCCGGGTTGTAATCGGCACCAAAGGTCTTGCGGACATAGCCCCCGAGAGCGCGGCGCAATTCCAGATAGCCGAGATTGCTGGTGTAGTGGGTCGCCCCGCGTTCCAGGGCGAATACCGTGGACTCCCGCACGTGCCACGGCGTGTCGAAGTCCGGCTCGCCAATGCCCAGGCTGATCACGTCCTTCATGGTCGTGACGATGTCGAAGAAATCCCTGATGCCGGAGCGAGGGATATCGCGCACCGTGGCGCTGATGCGGTTACGGAGAGACGGTGAGCCGTTCATCAGGGCTTTCCGAGTGCATCAGCACGCCGTACCGCTTGTAGGTCTTGAGCATGAAATGCGTGGAGGTGGAGACCACGCCCTCCAGGGTCGAAAGCCGTTCGCTCACAAACGCCGCCACTTCGCGCAGCGTAGGGCCTTCGACAAAGAGCAGCAGGTCGTAGGTCCCGCTCATGAGGTAGGCCGAACGCACCTCGGGGAAGCGGCTGATCCGCTCGGCGATGGTATTAAAGCCTCCCTCGCGTTGGGGCGTCACCTTGACCTCGATGACCGCATTTACTTTGTCGAGTTCGAGCCGGTCTTCGTTCAGGATGGCTTGATAGCCGCGGATCACGCCGCCGCGCTCGTATTCCGCAATTCGCCGGCTGACCTCCGCCGCCGGCAGGCCCAGCATCCGCGCGATGTTGTCGTGCGATTCGAGACCGTTCGTCTGCAGGATTCTTAACAGCTCGTCCATAGTTCACCTCAGGTCACGTGAGCCGCCAGCGTAACCCGTGGGTGGACGCCCGTCGAGCAGCGATTTGGCGGCGGGTTCGCGTGGGCTACGCTTCCTCACCGTGAGGATGGTGATGGCGAAGGATGTGAGGCCGCTCCAAACCGTGCGCGAGCATGAGTTCCTCGTCGTTGAGCAAATCTACCACTGGCCCGTCGGCCACGACCGACCCATGGTCGAGCACAATCGCCCGGGAGCACAACTCAACCACCAGTTCCAGGTCGTGCGTCGCGATCAGCTTCGTCGCTGTCACGCGGCGCAGCAGGGCTTTGAACTCGCGCCGCCCACGGGGGTCGAGGTCGCTCGTCGGCTCATCCAGCACCAGCACGGTCGGTTCGCACGCCATCACGCCGGCCAGGCAGGCGCGGCGCTTCTCGCCGTGGCTCAAGTGGTGCGTGGCGCGCCGGCCAAAACCTTCCAGGCCTACCTGGGCCAGGGCGCTCGTCACACGCGCCTTCAGTTCCGCCTCGCTCAGGCCCAGTTGCTGCGGCCCGAATGCGACGTCTTCCTCAACTGTGGGGCAGAACAACTGGTCGTCCGGGTCCTGGAACACGAGGCCCACCTGGCGGCGGATCGTTTCGATGTTATCCGGGGTGACCGGCTGTCCGAGGACCTGCACCGCCCCGTTCCAGCTCAGCTTCTCGGGCAGGATGCCATTCAAGTGCAGGAGCACGGTGGATTTGCCGGAGCCGTTGGGGCCCAAGAGCCCCACGCACTCCCCAGGCGCGACATTGAAACTCACGCCGCGCAACGCTTCGGTGCCGTCGTGGTAACGGTAGGTCAAATTGGCAACCTGGATGGCGTTATTCATTTCCAGCCGCGGGCGCACATGGCGTCGTAAATGCGCTCTGCTCGCTCAGAGGCGCGCACGAACAACCGGCCCACGACGGTGGACATTGCCTGCCAGCGCGCGCGGCGGTCGAGCACGAAGGTGCGGCTGGCGCGCGCACGGGCCATCCGCTCGGCTTCAGACGTCAGCACAAAGAGGTAGCGGTGCATGAGGGCGATCGTCGTGATGAGCAGTCCGGGCACGCGCACGCGCTGTAGAACGCGTAGGATCTTGCTGAAGGGGGTGGTATTCGAGACCAGGATGACCGTCAGGAGGCAAAGGGTGCTCCGCACCGCCACGATCACCCAGCTCCCGCGGGCTGCGGGCTGCAATGCGTTGACCAATGCCACACTCAGGATCAAGGGTGACAGCCACGCGAGCCTTTTTAGAAGGAAGACCAGGGGGATGCGGCTGAACAGGACCGCCAGGATTACCAGCAAACCGGCGCTCGCGAACCAGCCAATCCACCACGGAGGGACGACCACTGTGCCGACAATGATAACCAAGGCGACGCCGAGCTTCAGCTCCGCAGGCAGCCGGGTGATGGGATTCTCCAGCCGGCTGTGGTGATGACCTACGAGGTCGTTAATCATGGCTATCCATATACGATTTGCGATTTACGATTTACGAGCGCAAAGGAAACGAGCGCGTAAATCGTATATCGTAAATCGTCTGTTTCCCTCACGCCTCAGGCTTTGCCTCCTTCACCAGCGATCTCGCCAGCAATAGGGCCAGCCCAAAGACGATGACTGCGCCGGCGGCCCCAGCCAGCGCGGTCGCGCCCGCCGCCCAGTGGACGCCTGGGACACGATAACCCGAAGCGGGGGCAACCAGCACGGGACGGGTGGCCTTCTCCTCGAAACCAAGATTGGCCGCCACCCTTTCGAGCCCGTCCGGCCACGAGCAGGCAAAGGGGGCCACGAAGAGCGCGACTCCTACCGCGACCAGCAGGCCGTAGCGCGCGAATTCATTCCAAAGCCCTGGCTGCCCGGCTTCATTCACATCGCCGACGAGGTCCGGGCGGATGCGCTGGATAGCCAGGAAAGCCAGCGCGCTGATAAGGGCCTCACCGATGCCAATCAGCATGTGGACGCCCGCCATCGCGGTGAAGGCCACGGGCCAGGCCACGGTTCTTGACCATGCGAGCTGCCCGGCGCAGAAGATCGCCGCCAGTACGGTCGAACACCACGCCGCGAACGCAATGGCCGCCACCCGCCCGCGCGGGCCCGGCAGCGCGCGGCAGACCAGCCGGTAAATCCAGTATCCGCCCGCTCCGCCCACGATGCCCATGTTGAAGATGTTCGCCCCCAACGCCAGCACCCCGCCGTCCGCGAACAGGAAGCATTGGACGATCAACACGGTTGTCAGCACCACGATCGCCGCGCTCGGGCCCAGCAGCGCTGCAACCAGCACGCCGCCCAGCAGGTGCCCTGACGTTCCGCCGTACACCGGGAAGTTGATCATCTGGGCGGCGAACAGGAAGGCCGCCGCCAGCCCGAGCAACGGCACCCGCCGCCGCTCCAGCCTGCGCCGGACCTGTCGCAGCGCCAGCCCTACGCCCACAGCCGAAAGCGTCGCGGTGGTGGCGGCTGTCTTCCCATCAATGAACCCATCCGGTATGTGCATGTTGAATCGTCAACTACTCTCTCAGTACTTGGCCTGCGATTCAACTGCGGACGGTACATGAAGAGCGCGGTCGGCTGCGACCGCGCTCTGTGCTTACCGGTTATCAGGCATTAATTGGGAAAGAGAACAGTATTCGGCCCCGGAGAGCTCGGCGTCCCGCTGGCATCGCCGGTGTTGCCCAGCCAATCGCGCAGCTTCCCGCTGGTCAGTTGCAGCGCACTGCAATCGGACATCAGCACGTTCCCGCTGCCGCGATGTATCTTGTCCGTCCAGGCCGGCGTCTGGGTTCCGGCGTTAAAGTTCGTGCCGAGTGCGACGGCGCCCACGTTGCCATACCCGCCGCCGGGTATGGGATTGGGCATGCTGCCGCCTGGCGCCTGCCCGACGATGTTGCGGTCACCGGCGAGCATCATTTGCGGATTCCCGTCCACCGCGTCCTTGCCCACGAAGAACGACACGTTGGAGTTGGCGAGGTAAGCCCCGGCGGCAGTGTTCCCCGCGACCATAGTGAAGTTCGTCTGCGCGGTGCGCTCGTCCGATGGGCACACCAGGAGCTTGGGCGTGTTTAACTCATTGGAGAGCACCCCGAAGACTTGATACGTGTAGGGCGCGCCGTAAGGCGACGTCGTGAATGCGGACTGATTGGGAGGTCCGCCCTCGCTGGGAGGCACCTGCATCGGATACCGGTCGTTGAAGTCCATGGCCCACGTCCTCATTCCTATGCCGATCTGCTTCAGGTTGTTCACGCAGGCGATGCGATGTGCTCTTTCCCTTGCCTTCGCCAGGGCGGGCAACAGCAGGGCTGCCAGGATTGCGATGATGGCAATCACGACCAGCAGCTCGATCAGGGTGAATGCTCTTTCCTTATTTAGCAGCGTTTTCATAGGCCGTCATAAGTTTTCAGGTCCCGGGTCGTCCCTCCGGCGGCTCCCTGTCGTCGGATGCCGACCGCGCTCTAATTGTTCTTAAGCATCGCTGATGCCAGGTGAAAAATCCCTTGAAAAGCCGGGGTGCGTGCGCAGCTCGCCCCCGCGGGCTGCGTGGGCATCACGCCTTTCGGCCAATTATTGTCCAGTTTGTTAGAACTTGAGGTTCCAATCGTCGCGCGAGTACTTCTCCCGGACGAGCCGCTCGATCCCGGGGAAGGGAACTTCGTCTAGAGGTTCATTCGCCTGCCACGCCTGGCACAGGGCGGTTTTGAGGGTGCGGGCGGGCAGTTTGAGGTTGAGGAGGAAATCCGTGTGGGAACGGCCTGCGCGGTAGTCAGGTTCGCGGGATGGCAAGGGAAGGGCCTGCTCGATCAGGGCAATGTCCAGGTCCAGGAGGAAGGCGCCGTGGAAGATGAGGAAGCGGCGGCAGCGGCGCTGGGCGTTGCCGGAGAACTTGAGGCCGCCGATGGCGAGGTCAGTATGGCCTTGCCGCTGAACCTGCGCAGCGATGAGCGGGGCCAGCGTGGCCTGGTGGCGTTCGAGAATGAACTCGTTGGTGGCGGAGATGCTATGGAGCGGGCCTGCATCGTCGAAACGCAGCACCAGCGTATAGTTTAAGACGCCTGGCCCCTGCAGGACGGTCCCGCCCCCCGTGCAGCGGCGTAAAACGGGAATGCCGTTGGTCCGGCAGAAGGGCAGGTTGACCTCTCGGTCGGCCTTGTTGGCGTAGCCCAGGACAACAGAGTGCTGCCGGGGCTCCCAGAAGCGCAACAACTCGTCGGCGCGGCCCGCTTCGCAGAGCTCAAGCAGCGCTTCGTCGCAGGCCAGGTTCTCTTCGGGAGTCGCCAGGGTTAGGTCGCAGAGCTTCACGTGCTATATTATGATGTCGGGGTGTTGCCGGCCGTCCGCTTTCAAAGCAGCGCATCGTGTTGCTTGATGCGCGCACCGGAACAGTTTATCTAAATAGCGCCTGATTGACACAGTGAAATTACCTAAGAAAGAACTGAAAGATACGCCGTCTCCGGAATTGCTCGTGCTGCCGCAGCCGGAGGAGACGGAAGAGGAACGCTGGCTGGGGTCGCTGGAGACCGTGGTGGAACACGCCCTGAAGGACCAGGGGCCGCGGACGACGGCCCGCTTTCTGGAGGGCCTCACGGGACGATTGCGCCGGCGGGGCTTCGAGGTGCCGCGCGCCGTCAGCACGCCTTACATCAACACGATCCCCGCGGACAAGCAGGCGCCCTTTCCGGGAGATTGGGAAATGGAGCGGCGGCTCAAGAGCTTCGTGCGCTGGAACGCGATGGCAATGGTCGTCAACGCCAACCGCCGGCATACCGGCCTGGGCGGGCACATCTCGACTTACGCGTCCTCGGCGGCGCTGTGCGAGGTCGGCTTCAACCATTTCTTCCGCGCGCGCACAGAGGACTTCGCGGGCGACATGGTCTATTTCCAGGGGCACGCGGCGCCGGGCATTTACGCGCGGGCGTTCCTGGAAGGCCGGCTGGATGAAGCGCAGCTCCAGAACTTCCGCCAGGAGCTGGCCGAGGGCGGCGGGCTGTCGTCGTATCCGCACCCATATTTGATGCCGGACTTCTGGCAGTTCCCGACGGTGTCCATGGGCCTGGGCCCACTGATGTCTATTTACCAGGCGCGGTTCAATCGCTACCTGCGGGCGCGCGGCTTCGTCAACGGCGAGGAGCCGAAGGTCTGGGCGTTCATCGGTGACGGCGAGACGGACGAGCCGGAGACGCTGGGGTCGCTCACGCTGGCCTCGCGGGAGAACCTGGACAACCTGATCTGGGTGGTGAACTGCAACCTGCAGCGGCTGGACGGCCCCGTGCGCGGCAACGGAAAGATCATCCAGGAACTGGAGGCCGCCTTCCAGGGCGCGGGCTGGAACGTGATCAAGCTGATCTGGGGTTCAGCCTGGGACCCCTTGCTGGCCGCCGACAAGAGCGGTTTGCTCCTGAAGCGGATGGAGGAAGCGGTGGACGGCGATTACCAGAAGTATTCGGTCGAGCCGGGCAGCTACACGCGCAAACATTTCTTCGGCAAGTATCCGGAGCTGCTGGAGCTGGTGAACCACCTGTCCGACGAGCAGATCCACAAGCTGCTGCGCGGCGGCCACGATTCCCGCAAGGTCTATGCCGCCTACCAGGCCGCGGTGGAGCACAAGGGCCAGCCGACGGTGATCCTGGCCAAGACGGTCAAAGGCTACGGCCTGGGCGAGGCGGGCGAGGGCCGCAACATCACCCATCAGCAGAAGAAGCTGAACGAGAAGGAGCTGCGCGAGTTCCGTGAGCGGTTCGGCGTGCCGGTGAGCGACGAGGAGATTGCGGAGGCGCCGTTCTTCCGTCCGCCGCCGGAGAGCCCTGAGACCAGGTATTTGTTGAGTATGCGGAAGAAGCTAGGCGGGTTTTTGCCGCAACGCGTCGTCAAAGCGCCGGCGCTCGATGTGCCAAAGCTGGAGACGTTCGGTGATCTGCTCAAAGGCACGGCGCGGAACGAGATGTCCACGACGATGGGGTTCGTGCGGTTGCTGAGCCAGCTCATCCGCAACAAGACCATCGGCTCCCAGGTCGTGCCCATTATCCCCGACGAAGCGCGCACGTTCGGTCTGGACGCGCTGTTCCGGGAGATTGGGATTTACTCGTCGAAGGGGCAGCTTTACGAGCCGGTGGACAGCAAGTCACTGCTCTACTACAACGAAACGAAAGACGGGCAGATCCTCGAGGAAGGGATCACGGAGGCGGGCTCGATGGCGTCGTTTTTGGCCGCGGGCACCTCCTACGCCACGCATGGGCGTTACATGATGCCCTTCTACATCTATTACTCGATGTTCGGCTTTCAGCGAATTGGCGATCTGATGTGGCTGGCAGGCGACATGCGGGCGAGGGGCTTCCTGCTCGGCGCAACTTCGGGCCGCACGACGCTGAACGGGGAGGGTCTCCAGCACCAGGACGGGCACAGCCTGATTCTGTCGAGCACCATCCCGACGCTGGCAACCTACGACCCCGCGTTCACCTATGAGCTGGCGGTCATCATCGCCGACGGCATGCGCCGCATGTATGTGGACGAAGAGAACCTGTTCTATTACTTGACGCTCTACAACGAGAACTACGAGATGCCGCCCATGCCCGAGGGGGCGGCCGAGGGCATTCTGAAGGGGCTCTATAAGTTCAAGGCGGGATCGGAAAAGCATGCGCTCAAAGCCCAGATCTTTGGCAGCGGGCCTATCATTCGCGAGGCGCTGCGGGCGCAGGAGATCCTGGCGGAACGCTTCGGCGTGTCGGCCGATGTTTGGAGCGCCACCAGCTATAAGTTGATGCGGAACGACGCGCTGGCCACCCGGCGCTGGAACATGCTGCATCCGACCGATGCGCCAAAGAAGTCGTATGTGGAGTCGGTGCTGGAGAAAGAGCAGGGCGTTTTCGTCGCCGTTTCGGACAATATCAAGATCGTGCCCGACCAGATAGCCCCGTGGGTTCCAGGCGGATTGACTACGCTCGGCACGGATGGCTTTGGCCGCAGCGACACGCGCCAGGCCTTGCGCCGCTTCTTCGAAGTGGACGCCGAGGCGGTGGCGGTGGCGACGCTGCACGCGCTGGCGGAGAAAGGGCAGATGGAACCAGGCGTGGTGGCGAAGGCCGCGAAGGAGTTGGGCCTGGACCCGGAGAAGGCGTATCCGGAACTGGTGAGCTGATGGGCGATGCCTGTGGGGGTGCGATTAAAGGCGTTAGTCAGGAGGGCGGACATTTCTGTCCGCCAGTGGCGCTGCTCAGGCCAAGAGACGAACAAGGATGTCCGCGCTCCTTCCGGATGATGAAGATCTCGGCCTCTGAGCACGTTGCGCGGCAATGACTTCAAGCGGCAATAACCCTTTCCGCCTCGACGACGAGGTGGCATTGATCACAGGCGGTGGCACGGGCCTGGGCCTCGCCATCGCGCGGCAGATGGCTTTGGCTGGGGCCAAAGTGATTTTGGCGGGGCGTCGCGCAGCAGTGCTTAAGGAGGCGACTGCCGGTATTGGTCCGCAGGCGGGCTCCGTCGTGTGTGACGTAACGAGGCTCAAGGGCGCGGCAGCAGTTGTCGCCCGGGCTGGGGTGCTGTTCGGGCCAATCACGATTCTCGTTAACAATGCCGGTATCCACCTCAAAAAGCCCGCGCTGGAGACGAGCGACGAGGACCTTCTCCGGGTGTTGAAGACCCACGTGCTGGGCGCTCACGCGCTCACGCGGGCGGTGCTGCCGGGGATGCTGCGGCGCAGGCATGGGTCCATCCTGTTCGTAGCCTCGATGGCCTCTTTGTTCGGCATACCGAATGTGATGGCCTACGCCACGGCTAAAAGCGCTTACCTCGGAATGGTGCGTTCGCTGGCGGTCGAGGTCTCGCCTTCCGGCGTGCGTGTCAATGCCATCGCGCCCGGCTGGATTGATACGGATATGGTGCGCAAGGCAATGGCGGGGGACTTAGGTCGAAGACGGCGCATCCTGGCGCGCACGCCCCTCGGGAGATTTGGAGAGCCGGATGATGTCGGCACTGCGGCGGTCTTTCTGTGCTCGGCGGCGGCCAAGTTTGTGACAGGAGTAGTCCTGTCGGTGGATGGTGGCGTGAGTATTGGCTTTTGATGAAACTCGGCCTGGGATTGTATCGCCACCAGTTGAACGAGGAGCACTACGGGTTCGCCAGGCAGTGCGGCTGCTCGCACATCGTGGCGCACCTGGTGGATTATTTCCGTTCCTCGCGCAGCAACCTGCCGGGGGATCAGCCGGTGGGCGACGACACGGGCTGGGGGCTGGCCGGCGACCCGGACAGATTGTGGTCCTGCGAAGAGCTGGCAGCTTTGAAGCAGCAGATCAATGCCGCGGGGCTGGAACTGGAGGCCATTGAGAACTTCGACCCGGCGCACTGGCATGACGTGCTGCTGGATGGCCCAAAGAAGCGCCTGCACCTTGAGAACGTCAAAACGATCATCCGCAACGTCGGCAGGGCTGGGATTCCTATCTTCGGATACAACTTCTCCATTGCGGGCGTGGCGGGCCGGGTGAAAGGCCCCTTCGCGCGTGGCGGCGCGGAGGCAGTCGGCATGGACGGGCCGTTCGACAAGCCGATGCCCAATGGAATGGCGTGGAACATGATCTATGACCGCGACGCGTCGCCCGGCGCCGTGCCAACGGCCACCGCCGATCAGCTCTGGGACAGGCTGCACGGTTTCCTGGACGCAGTCATTCCGGTGGCCGAGGGAGCGGGCGTGACGCTCGCAGCGCATCCGGATGATCCGCCCCTGCCTGCCATCCGTGGACAGCCGCGCCTGGTCTATCAGCCGCGCCTCTACCAGAAGCTGATTGATCTGAAGCCCAGCCCGAGCAATGCGCTTGAGTTGTGCGTCGGCACTTTGGCCGAGATGACCGAGGGCAGCATCTACGAGGCGGTGGACACCTACAGCCGCCAGGGCAAGCTGGCCTACGTGCACCTGCGCAACGTCCACGGCAAAGTGCCCTCTTACCGGGAGACGTTCATTGATGACGGCGACGTGGACGTCCTGCGCGTGCTGCGCATCCTGAAGCAGAATGGGTTCAAGGGTGTAATCATCCCCGACCACGCCCCGCAGATGGCCTGTGCCGCGCCCTGGCATGCCGGAATGGCCTATGCGCTCGGCTACCTGCGGGCGGGCTTGCAAAGCCTGGGCGACTGACAAGCCGGAACCTGATTTTGCTGGCGGTTGGGCGCTTTTCGGGCACATTGCTGGTTCATTGACGTATGGATTTGAAGCTTCCTCATCTCGGCGAAGGCGCCGATTCGGGCACCGTGGTGAACTTGTTCGTCAAAGAAGGCGACACGATCACCAAGGACCAGCCCGTCCTTGAGTTGGAGAACGAGAAGGCCGTTGCCACCATTCCTTCGACCGTGGCGGGCACGATTGACCGCATCTACGTCAAGGCCGGGGACAAGATCAGTGTCGGACAGAGGATCCTGTCGGTTGCCAACGGCGGGGCTCCCAGCGTCGCGGTTGCTGCCCGGGCGGAGCCCGACTCGGAGAGCAGGCGCGAGCGGATTCTCCAAACCCCTTCGCCCGAGCAGGTGCCGGTGCCAAGCGACGATGAGCCCTCCGATACGGGGGCGGAGGCCGGGCGCGGGACGACGCCGGCGGCGGCGCCATCCATCCGCAAACTGGCGCGGGACTTGGGAATTGACCTTACGCGGGTGCGCGGCAGCGCTCGTGGCGGCCGAATCGTGCTGGAGGACGTGCGCGCATACATCCAGCGGTTGCAGCGCCTGGCCGCGGGACCCAAACGTGCCGCGGCGCCTGAGTCCAGGCCACCGGCGGAGCAGATTGATTTCGCGAAATGGGGCGCCATCACGAAGAGCCATTTCTCGCCGCTGCGCAAGGTCATTGCGCGCCGGATGCAGGAAAGCTGGGACACTACGCCGCGTGTCACCCAGTTCGACGAGGCAGACCTCACCGCAGTAATGGCGCTGCGCAAGAAGTACGCCCCTGCTTACGAACAGAAGGGGACGCGGCTTACACTGACTTCCTTCGCGCTGAGGGTGATGGCCGAGATGCTCAAGAAGCATCCGATTTTCAATGCCAGCGTGGACGAGGCGGCGGAGCAGATCGTGTTCAAGCAGTACTACCACATTGGCGTGGCGGTGGACACGGAGGCGGGCTTGATTGTGCCGGTCATCCGCGATGTGGATAAGAAGGACCTGCTGGCGCTCTCGCAAGAACTGGAGGACCTGGCCAGGAAGGCGCGCGAGCGCAAGGTGGCGGCTGAGGACCTGAAGGGCGGCACGTTCACCATCTCGAACCAGGGCGGCATAGGCGGGGCGCACTTCACGCCCATCGTGAACAAACCCGAGGTGGCGATCCTCGGGCTGGGCCGTGGGGCCATGCGCGCGGTCGTGCGCGAGAATGCTGTCGTGCCGCGCCTCATGTTGCCGCTCGCCCTTTCCTACGATCATCGCATCATTGACGGCGGCGCCGCGGCGCGCTTCATCGTGGACCTCGTGCAGGCACTCGAGAATTTCCCCGAGGAGCAAGTGAAGCTGTGAGCAGCGTTATGGAACCTATCAAGACGGAAATCGTAGTCGTGGGGGCAGGCCCCGGCGGTTATGCGGCGGCCTTCTACGCGGCGGACCTGGGCAAGAAGGTTGTCCTGGTCGAACGGGAGAAGGTCCTCGGCGGCGTGTGTTTGAATCGAGGCTGCATTCCCTCCAAGGCCCTGTTGCACGCCTCCCACGCCGTCAGCGCGGCGCGCGAATCCGAGCTTCGTGGCATCACCTATGGAGCGCCGGCCATTGACTTAGCCAAGCTGCGAAGCTGGAAGAACTCCATCCTAAGCCGGCTCTCCGGGGGTGTGGCGCAATTGGCGAAGATGCGCGGTGTGCAGGTGATGCAGGGCCGCGGCCACTTCGAGGACTCGCGCACCTTGAGGGTCGAGACGGACCAGGGCCAGCAGTTCGTGAAGTACGACCAGGCCATTATTGCGGTGGGCTCCAAGCCGGCCATGCCGCGGGATTTTGATTTGGGCAACCCGCGGGTGATGACTTCGACCGAGGCGCTGGAGGTGGAAGACATTCCCGAGAACCTGCTGGTGATTGGCGGCGGCTACATCGGCATGGAACTGGGAACGGTGTATGCCCGGTTTGGGAGCAAGGTGGTTTTGGTGGAGGCCCTCGATAGCATCCTCGCCGGGGCCGACCCGGACCTGGCGCGGCCGATCGTCGCGTATGCCAGGAAGAACTTCAAGGAGGTCCGCCTGAAAACCAAGGTGGCCAAGATGGCCACGAGCGGGAAGCATATCAAAGTCGAGTTCAATGCCGACGGCCAGAAGAAGGAAGAGCTTTACGACCGCGTGCTGGTCGCCGTCGGTCGCTCGCCTAATGCCGACGACCTTGGGCTGGAGAACACGAAGGTGTCTTTCGATGAGAAGGGCTTCATCCACGTCAACGAGAAGCAGCAAACGACCGACCCGGCCATCTACGCCATCGGGGACATTGCCGGTGGCGTTTTGCTCGCGCACAAGGCCACCAAGGAGGGCAGGATCGCGGTGGAGGTGATCGCCGGGCAGGACAGCGCGTTTGTGAATGTGACGATTCCCGCAGTGGTGTTCACCGACCCCGAGCTTGCGTGGTGCGGGCTGACGGAGTCAGAGGCCAAGGCCAAGGGCCTAGAGGTAGCAGTGGCGAAGTTCCCTTGGGCGGCGTCGGGGCGGGCGCTGTCCTTCGATCATCCGGAGGGGCTGACCAAGCTCGTCATTGAGCCGGACACCGAGCGCATACTGGGCGTGGGCATCGTCGGCTACGGTGCGGGCGAGCTGATTGCCGAAGGCGTGCTGGCGGTGGAGATGGGGGCGACGGCAAAAGACCTGGCGTTGGCCGTGCATCCGCATCCTACCTTGTCGGAGACGCTCATGGAAGCCGCGGAGTCCTTCTACGGCCACGCCACGCATACGATGGTGCGCAAGAAGGCGGAATGAGAGAGGGGATGTCAGTCAGCGCCGTGTAGGAAATTGCGGCTGGCGGCTCCGGTTGCGGCTTGCTTCGCCCGCTTTCCTCGTCCATCTTCCATCCGCGTTTACAGAGATGACACTGAAGCTTTCCACACTTGCTATTCTGCTCGGACTCGGCATGGGTTTGCCGCAGATCTACGGCATCGTTAAGCCCGCCGAATTTGCCGCCGCCGTGCGCCGGTTCCCGCGCTCGCTGCCGTGGGGCTGCGCGCTGATGCTGCTGGGCACGGCCTGGTTCGTGTGGAACCTGAGCCAGGAGTCCATCTCGGATTTCGCCGCCTGGAAGACGCCGCTCCTGGGCGCGTTTGCCGCGATAGGCGTCGGTGCCTGTATCTTCGTGCAGGATCTGCTCGCGGTGCGCGGGCTGGCGGTCGTGTTGCTGCTCCTGGCCAAGCTGATGGTGGATACGGGCCGCCCCGCGCTCCCGGTCACGCATTGGGTGCTGGTATTTCAGACGTGGGCTTACGTGATGGTGGTCGCCGGCATTTGGTTCACTGTCTCTCCCTGGCGGCTGCGCGACCTCCTTCAGTGGGCGACGGCTACGGAGAAGCGCACCAAGGTTGGGTGCGGGCTGCGGCTGGCTTTCGGTTTGTTTATGGCGGCGCTGGGCGTGGCGAAGTTCTAGGCCTCGGCGGATTGGATCAGTTGCAAGGCAAGATCCTCGTTATCCGCGGCGGCGCCATAGGGGACTTCATACTGACGCTTCCTGCGATTGCGGCCTTGCGCCGGCAGTTCCCCAATGCGCATCTCGAGGTCCTCGGCTATCCGCACATAGCCCAACTGGCGATGGCAGGCGGTCTGGTCAACCGGGTCCAATCCATCGAGGCCCGCGCTTTGGCCGGCTTCTTCGCCCGCAACGGCGAGCTGGCCGAGGAACTGGTGGACTACTTCTCCGAGTTCGACTTGATCCTTTCCTACCTCTACGACCCCGACCACATCTTCCAGACCAATGTAGGTCTTTGCACTGGGGCGCAGTTCATCGTCGGCCCTCATCGCGCGGACGAGCAGCGGCGCGTGCATGCCGCGCAAGCCTATCTCCAGCCTCTGGAACGGCTGGCCATTTTCGACGCTGACCCGATCCCTCGTCTCTCCGTGGCGCCGTCCCCCGCTCCCGCTGCTCGTTCGTCGCCGGCTGCCACCCTGGCCTTGCACCCGGGCAGCGGCAGCGATCGCAAGAACTGGCCCGAGGCCCAATGGGCGGAGCTGCTCCAGCACCTTCTCAATTTCACAGGCTACAATCTGCTCATCATCGGCGGCGAGGCCGAAGGGGAGCGACTGCAACGGCTGGCCGCCGCCTTGCCCCCGATGCGGTCTCGCGTGGCCCAGAGCCTGCCGCTGGCCGAACTGGCGCGCCTGCTGGCCACATGCCAGGCGTTCATCGGCCACGACTCTGGCATCTCGCACCTGGCCGCCGCGGTCGGCTTGCCCGGGCTGGTGCTATGGGCAGACACCGCGGAAGAGGTGTGGCGTCCGCCCAGCCCCAGCGTCGTTGTCTTGCGCCACCCCGCCGGGCTGGCACGGCTTCCGGTGGAGAAGGTCCTCCAGGAGTTGCCCCGGATCGCCCCAGGCCCGGCAGCGAACTTCTCGCCCCAGTAAGCTTGAGAACCCTTCCGGCGCCTGTATAGTATAGCCCTTCCGGTCCTGAGCATAAGTTCGATGACGTATCCGAATGGCACTCGGACAAGGCGTAAGTCGCCCAGCGACAGGTGCTTGCAGACATGACTAGAGTTCCTACCCGGGGGCGGCGTTCCCAAGCCCAAGGGCCTCGCGCTCGATCTGGGACCCGGCCCGGCCCACCCGCGCCTCAGATGAGCAACTTCCTATCTCCACGTAGCTTCCCAACCGCTTGCCGCCACGACGGCACCGCATCCCCTGTTTAGCCCCACCGTAGCCTCTCCGTAGCACCTCTCATCGGCGATAAGAGGTGCTACGGAGAGGTAACGGTGAGGTTAGGGCGAAGAAAGGCACAGGATCGGAAGCGGCGGCAGCGGGCTCGTCTGCCCCAAAGCGTCGGAGCGCAGACTTCCGGTGGTTGATGACTTGCGGGGCCCGACCGCTGCTGCACCTGCTTTCGCCGCCCTGCTCTGAAACTCCTTGCCAGGAGCCGCGCCGAGCCATATTACGTGTCGCTGTGAACCAAGAGCGCACGTTCCATGATCCGGAGCTCTAAGGAGTCGCTCTTAATCTGCCTGCTGCTCGCTCTGGGCACGCTGGCCGTTTATTGGCCCGTGACGCGGCACGAGTTCGTTAACTACGACGACACGGATTACGTGACCCAGAATGCCTACGTGCAGGCTGGCCTATGCGCGAAGAGCTTTGCGTGGGCCTGGGGGAGCGAGGTCGCACGCAATTGGCATCCGTTCACCATGTTCTCGCACATGCTCGATTGCCAGCTCTTCGGGCTGAGGCCGGGCTGGCACCACTTCACGAGCCTGCTTTTGCACGCTGCCAACGCGGTCCTGCTCTTTCTGGTGCTCCGCTACCTGACGGGAGCCATCTGGCGAAGCGCACTTGTCGCTGCCCTGTTCGCGTTCCATCCGCTGCACGTCGAGTCGGTCGCGTGGGTCGCGGAACGGAAGGATGTCCTGAGCACCTTATTCTTCCTCCTGACGTTGTGGGCGTATGCGGCGTACGTGCAGAAGCCCACAGTCAACGGTCCACAGCCCACGGTCGGAGATCCGAAGGCCGAAGGCCGAAGTCCGAAGCCGAGAGCTGGGGCGTCCTCGACTATAGACCGGGGTGCACGCACTACGGGCCACGCCTCACGTTTCACGTTTCATGTTTCACCTCTCTACCTGCTGTCCTTCGGCTGCTTTGCGCTCGGGCTGATGAGCAAGCCGATGCTGGTGACACTGCCCTTTGTCTTGCTGCTGCTCGATTACTGGCCCCTGGGTCGCTTCCAATCCTCCTCTCGATTTTCCATTGCTCATTGGTCATTCGTCATTCGCGAAAAGCTCCCCTTTTTCCTGCTCACCGCCACCTCTTGCGTCGTCACTTTCCAGGTCCAGCAGAAGGGCGGCGCGGTGCTGGACGTGAGCAACTTTCCCCTGGCCGCGCGCATCGCCAACGCCCTGATGTCTTACGTGCGCTACCTCGGCAAGATGATATGGCCTGAGCCCTTGGCGGCGCTTTATCTGCGCAAGGCTCCCTGGCCCGCCTGGGAGGTGGGCCTGGCCGCGGCGTTCCTTCTCGCCGTCACTGTGGCCGTGGTTCGGTTCGCCCGCCGCCGGCCTTATCTGGCGGTAGGCTGGTTTTGGTATTTGGGCACGCTGGTGCCGGTGATCGGCCTGGTGCAAGTCGGCATGCAATCGCTGGCGGACCGCTACACGTATATCCCGTTGATTGGGCTTTTCATCATCATCGCCTGGGGTGGCGGAGAGTTGGTGGCTGCCTGGCGTTTGCCGGCGGCGGTCCCGGCAACCGTAGCAGGGCTCTCCTTGGCCGCCTGCGTCGTCCTGACTCGTGCCCAGCTTCCTTATTGGCAGAACAGTGAACGGCTCTTCCAGCGGATGATCGCCGTGAACGAGGGCAATTACATGGCGCACTACAACTTGGGCAACCTCTACGGGCGCGAGGAGAAACTCACGGACGCAGTACAGCAGTACGAGGCGGCTCTGCGCGCCGAGCCCAACTACGCGGAGGCGGAGAACAATCTCGGCACGGTCCTGCTGCGCCTGCGGCGCTTCGACGAGGCTATCGCCCATCACGCGGCGGCGGCCCGCATCAAGCCGGAGTATCTCTATGTCTTCAACCTCGCCAACGCGTATGCCGATGCCGGAAAGCCGAGCGAGGCCATTGCGCAGTATCAGCAGGCGCTCCGGCTGAATCCCAATTCCAGCGCCGCCCACCACAACCTGGGCCTGGTCTTGCAAGGGCAGGGAAGGAGCCAGGAGGCTATGGCCGAGTTCCGCGCCGCGCTAGCCTTGCAGCCGGATTACGAGAGCGCCGAACACAACCTCGCCAATCGGCTGGCGGATGCGGGCAGGCTGGACGAGGCCATCGCGCACTACCTGGCCGCCATCCGGCTCGACCCAAAGCATGCCGAGAGCTACAACGGCTTGGGGATATGCTATGCGATGCGGGGCAAGATGCCAGAGGCCGAACGGCAATTCCGCGAAGCCATCCGCCTGAATCCGGAATACGCCGGTGCTCATAGCAACTTGGCCAATGCGCTCGGCGCACAAACCAAGCTAGCGGAGGCGATTCCGCACTACGAGAAGGCGCTGCAGATTGCGCCGGATGACTTCCAGACCCATTACAACCTGGGGTTGACCCTTGCCCGCCAGGGTCGGCGCGCCGAGGCCAAAGCCCAATTCACCGAAGCTCTGCGCCTGCACCCGGACTATCCCGAAGCGCGCAACGCCCTGGCCGGGGTCGAATCCGCTTCCGGGCCAAACAAGTAGCCAGCACACCCGGCTCAGTCACTCAGCACCGGATGCTTGCGATGGAAGTCCGTCGCGTCCTGGTATTGCTTGGCTACAGCCAGCAGCTCCGCTTCGCCGAACAGCCTGCCTATGAAGCAAATGCTCGTCGGAGTTCCCGCTTTGGAGAAGCCATTGGGCACCACCACGCACGGATGCCCGGTCAGGTTGCTCAGCAACAGGCTCCGGCCCGACAAGGACGGCGCCACGATCATGTCCACCTGGACGAACACCTTCGCCGTGTCCTGGATCAGCAGGTAGCGGAGCCGCTGGGCCTGCAAGTACTCGACCGCTGGCACAAACCGCCGCTCGCGGAACGTGTCCGGCCAGGCATCGGCCCCCTGCTGCTTCATTAGGTCATCCCGGTTGCTCCGCGTCAGGGCGTCGAACGATGCCGCACTCTCCGTCGAACCACGTGTCACCCATCGCCAGCTCGCCCAGGGTTGTCTTCGCTACCAGCACAGCGCCCGCGGCCTCCAACCGCTTGACGACTGTGGCGTCGTAGTCGAAAACCTGGTTGGTGAAGGGCGCGGTGCCCCAGGTGGTCGGGATGCCCTTTACTGCCAGCAAATCCTTGGCGCCATAGGGGATGCCATGCAGTGGGCCGCGATACTTCCCCGCCTTGATCTCGGCGTCCGCCCGCTTTGCCTGTTGCAGCGCCAGGTCTTCGATGAGGGTTACCACGCATTCCAGCTTCGGCCCGTATTTCTTCAGCCGCTCAAGGTAGAAGCGCGTAAGCTCTTCCGATGTGATTTGCCGGGTCTTGATCAGGGCGCCGAGCTGGCCGACGGAATAGAACGCCAGATCATCCCGGTTCGCCGGCAGCCTTAGTTTGCCAGGCGGACTCATCCGGAACTTCGACCGGCCTGTCGGGAGCTTCATCCCGAGCGGGATAGGGTTGAACAGCACTGCCGGAGGGACGGTATTGGAGAATGGGAACCGCTGCAGCGCCTCGAACTTGCCTAACTGCTCCTGCAAGCCGGGCAGCATCATGTCAATCTTAGCCTGGGAGAAATCGAGGCCGATGAGCTTCTCCGCGTTAGCGACGGCTTCCCGGGTAATGGGCGGTGCATTGGTCTGGCCATGTGCAACCGGCGACAGTATGAGGGTAAGCACGAGGAGCGATGAATGAAGCTGGCGCATGACCCGCAAGTTGCGCCAATTGCGACCTGGGAAGCAAATGGGTTTTTTATGGGTCTTCCACACAGCGGCGCTGCTTTACCGCCGCTCCCCGCTCCGCTAATCTTCCGGTGTGTTCGTCACGTGCCGATTGCCGAGTGTTGATGGACGATAGCCAAATAGCCGGATACCTGGAGCTGTTCGACCTGCCGGATTCCTTTACCGAGGCCCAACTCAAGCAGGCTTACCACGATCTGGTGCAGGTGTGGCACCCGGACAAGCACGCCCATAACGAGCGGTTGAGGAAGAAGGCGGACGACAAGATGAAGGAGATCAACCAGGCCTACCAGGCTCTCGAATCTGGGCTGGTGAATGGGGTCTTCCGCTTTGAACGGTCCGCAAGCCGGCCCGGGGCGCAGGCCCCCGGGAATTGGCCGGCAGGGGCGCATGAGCCCCCGCCAACCCCCCATTCCCAAACCGCCGAAGGCGACCCGCAGGATGTCCCGCACGCGGCGACTGCCCCAGCCGAACCACGAGGGCTGAGCGGCAATGCCTTTTGGCTAATCATCATTGGTGTGATTCTGCTGGTCGTGATCACGGCGCCGCACGGCAAGAAGGCTGCCGCGCCGGATGTCTCGGAGGAGGCCGCATCCGTGGATGACTCGGATTTACCGCTGTCGCTTTCCATCGAGGGGCCGGTGCCCGGAACCAATGCGCCGGGCGTCCCGATTTCCAAGGCCTTGGACAGCAAGAACGGCTTCAAGACGCTCCAGTTCGGGATGACCGTTGACGAGGTAAGGCGCAGGTTGAGCCCGGACCGAATCACGACGAACCAGTACAACCAAGTGGCCGTGTTCTGGTATGGGGCGGGCGCGAGCAATACGCTGGGCGACTTCCCCTTGGACGACCTGAATGCCAGCTTCTTCCGCGGGAGGTTGTTCAAGATAGAAGTCTCCTTTACCAGGAACGCGGAGCAGGTATTCGAGACCTTACAGCGCTCTTTCGGTGCTTCCCGCCCGAACATTACTCTGACCCGAGGTGGCGCTACGCTCGCGGCGCAGTGCTGGTCCGGAGAGAAGGTGTTCTGTGCGATCGTCGCCCCCAGGAATGCCTACGCTCGCCTCGCCTGGGATGCCATGGTGATGTATGACCAGGCGCTTTACCGGGAAGCGCAGAGGTACGCTCAGGCCGAGCCGGCCCGCGCGGCACAGGCCCTGAGCGAAGAGGGTTTCGGCGAGTTCAAGTTCGGCATGACCTTGAAGGCGTTCAGCGCGAAGCTCCGTCAGGCGCCGAGCGTCAGCGAGGCGGGCATTGGTCAGCAGGAGGCGGTTGTTTCCTATGCCGAGGATAGCAAGCTGGGTCCCTATAGGATGATTAGGCTAAGGGCCTCGTTCTTTCAGGATAGGCTTTTCCGCATCGAGCTGGATTTCGACCACAACCAGCAGGCATTTTATGAAGGCTTCATGAGCCGCTTCCCTGCGGCCAGGGACAACGATTCCTGGAGCCGGAATGGCGAGGCGCTGCGGGCGAAACAGTTTGCCGGGGCAAAGGCGACGGCAGCCATCCTGGCTCCCCGCTCCGGGAGTTCGGATTGGGATGCGATCGTGCTGCTTAACCGGCAGTTGGACGAACGCAGGAGCGAGTTCGAACGCGACGCCCCGAAGCGGGCGGCCAAGGATTTTTAGGCCGGCAGTCCGGCGTCAGGGGTTGATCAGCCGAACCGATTGTATCGCGGTGCGGAACTGGGCGCCATCCAGGGTTTGGACCAGTGCGTAGAATGGGTGCAGTCCCGCGCCGAGAGATGAACCCTCCACAGTGAACCCAGCAACCGGCTGGTTTGTGACTGTCCCGAGCAGACCGCCAGTGCTGAAAAGACTGATGGTACTGACGCTGCCGGTATTGGCCGCGACCTGAAGGTGGTAGGTCCCCAGCACGGGCGCCGATGCCGGCAGATCGAGCAACGTCAAACTGGCAGACAGCGAGGTGTTCTGAACCTGGACCGGGAGGGAGATTCGGGTTTGGGTGCGCACATGCGACCCTTCATAGGCCACTGCCTCTATTTCGTGGAACCCATCCGCCAGGCGTGTGGTGTCGAGCGGGAATGCGAGCGCAAGGTTGGTCGTGCCGGCGGTAACGTACAGATGATTGCGCGGCTGAAGGTCGGAGAGGTTGGAGTTGAGCTGCGTTGGAGACGAGGGGCTGGCGCCCAGAGTGGCTGAGGTGGTCAAGCCCGCCTGGATGGCCGCCGCATCGCGTCCGGGGCTGCCGGCCTGCAGGTTGAAGCTGACCGTGCCGAAAGCGCCGGCAGCCAAGTCCTCCGCGACCAAGCCATCGGCTCCCTGCAAGGCGGGGCATGAATTGATCGCCGTCACCAGTTGCTGGGCCAGGTCGAGCAGAGCGGCGGAGGCCGACTGGTTGGTGACACTCACGCTGACGGTTACGCCGTTGGTCTCAATTACGTTGAGCTGGAGCCAGGCGCCGAGGGCGATGGTCCCGGTGACGTTGAAGGCGCGCAACCCGTAGGCGGTTGAGTCGAGGAAAGCCGCGCGGCTGGCGGTCAGGGAGGTTGTGCAGGCGTCGGCAGTGCCCAGAGAACTGCTGGCAGCAGTCTGAACTTGCCCTACATCGAGATTGGTGAACACAGGCGTCCATTGCACCTGGTTGGTGGATTCGAGGACGACGCAAGGCTGCACTGCGCCGTTCACTGCGAGCAGGACGCCGTTGGCATTCGTGTTGTTTTGGACGGACAGCACCGCGGCTGGTGGCGCCTGGGAAAAGACCAGCGCGCGGTAGAAGCAGCGGGCGGTCTTCGTGGCCTGGGGATCGGTGAAGTCCGCGGCGCCGCCGGACAAGTTGGTATAGATGAACGTCCAGTCCGCCAGGTTCGTGGAGCTTTGTATGGCGTATGGCAGCGGGCTGGACGTTGACACATGAAGGCTGAACCCTGCGCCGCTAGTGAAGCCGAGTGGGGTCAGTTGTGGCCGGGAGTCAGGCACAGCTTCTACTACCCGGTAGAACCGCTTGGGATAAGTGCGCGCCGCCGCGTCCACAATGTCGAGCGGGCCTCCCGCGAGGTTAGTGTAGATGGTGATCCAGGAGACGAGGTCGGTCGAGGCCTGAACGAGGCTGGGCGTGCCCGCCGGAGTCTGCAGGTGCAACCCGAAGTTGCCGTCGCTGTTCCACCCCTGGGCGGACAACAGCGGCGGGACCGGCGCAGGGAGGTATTGCACACTGTAGTAAGGCCCCACCGGATTGGTTGCGGTGTTGACCGTGACATAAAAAGGAACGGCCAAGCTGTTGCTGGCCAACAGATGCAACTCCACGCGGTCGCCGTGCGCCTGCGCGCAGACGCGGGTGAGATTGGTGTTGGCCGCAGTGTTGAGCAGCGCCGCCAGGCCGCTTGTCACGGTGGCGAGGGTTGCGTTGGCCGGGACGGTGTAGGCGAATGGGTAGCCATTCAGACTGACGCTGAGCACGTTGCCCGCGCTCGGCGCGCAGTTGGTCAAGGTCTGGTAGTAGAGGCCGTCAAGGAACAGGTCAATCTGCTGCAAAGGGTGGTTCGCATCGGCGGCGGAGAACGTCGCGCCGAGCTGGACTGTGCCGCTCAGGGTGGCGTTGGGGGCGACGCCGATCCAACTCCCTGAGGCGGCCAGAGCGAAAGGCGCCGCCAGTGGTTCGGCCACGATGAGCCCCTCATAGGGCGCGTAGATGCTCTGGTAATAGGACTCCGCGAGGCTGAAACCGCGGCCCTGATAGAAGTAATCCTGCGGGTCGGGGAACTTCTGTGTGCCGGATGAAGGCTCAGTCACGGTGCCGTAGCTGCCGGAAGCGCCGGCATTGATAAAAGCCAGTGCCGTGGTCTGGCTGTTGGGTCCGAAAATGACGCCGCCGAACGAAGTCAGGCTGTCAGCCATTGCCCCTGGAGCGAAGGCGTTGGACGAAATGCTAAACGAAGCCAGGCCCGTTTCGTAACCCAGGAGATTCGTCTCCCCCCAGGCCGAATCCGAATTGGTGCGCAGCAGCGTGTCGTGTTGCAGGAGTTGGGCGTTGAAGATGGCGTTGTCGAACAGGTGATAGCGGATATTGCGCGTGGGATCGGACGTCTTGCAGAGGATAACGGGCTGGGTGGGCCAGGTGCCGTCGCTGGCGACGCCTTGATCAACCAGCAACTCGGCTTGAGCGAGCGAGCCGGCGGTCAGCATCGTGGTCAGAAAGGCATAGCCTTGCGCGCTGGCTGGTGACGCCTGGCGGAAGACCTGTTCGCTCTCGTAGTAGCTGTTGGTGACGTCCATCCACTGCGGGCCGCCATCATCCTTGAGGCCATAGAACAGGGCGGAGGTGGTGCTGTTGACCTTGTTGGTGTCATACACGGTCTGGAAGGGGATGTCCATCGAGAGCACCACGTAATCCACCTGGCTGGTCAACTGCCGCGACGCCAGCATGTCCAGCAGCGGGGTCAGCAGGTTGGTCTGGAAATCACCGCTGCCCCAGGAGATATTGCCGCCCGGCCAGTTGATGCGCAGCACGTTCTGGGGCGGGACTTGCCGCCGCTCGCAGAAGTAATTGCCCAGCTCGCAGGAGTTCGTGCTGTTCTGGTTGACGACGACTACCGTGTTGAGGCCGCTGCCCCCGCCTTGAACGTGAATAGCCATCCCGGAGGCGAACGCGAGTAAAGCGCAAGCGAGCAGTCGTCGGGGCACGGGGTTGTGCGTGTTAGCCAGGCGCCTAAGCAAAGCCGATGGCAGCCCTGGCAGGCGACAGGGAAGTTCCTTGGTTTCAGGCACCGCAGCGCGGCGGTCGTGCCCGAATCAGCCGAGGGACAAAGTGAGGGAGTGTGTTGCGCGGGCGCCACCGGAGCGCGGCTGTCCTCAGCCGCAGCACGTGCGTAAGGGAGCGCGTCTCGGAACAGTGGGGCAAGTTTGCGTGTTCGGCGCTGCTGCGGCTGTGACAGCCGCGCTCGTGCGCCTGCGAGGGCGCTTACATGGCGGGGTGGAAGTCCCCGTCAGGCCGAAGTATCACCGGCCTGTGACCGAAGGCTACTGCGTCGTGGCGACACGGGGTGGAGAGCTGCCG